>MDTC01261673.1_pt1 | contig 10524 bp, 4 predicted proteins | sample 811181 | NCBI WGS metagenome assembly MDTC01 (sample SAMN05326644, study PRJNA326480) | marine metagenome | isolation source: seawater | place: Pacific Ocean: North | collected 2011 | reverse complement strand
TCTACTATCAAAGATGTAAGGGTTGCCACCACCAGATGATGAACTTACGGTTTCAAAGAAACCTTCTTTACTTCCAAATACACCAACTGATGCTTGAGTTCCACCTGGAGTTGTATTAAGAATAGGTAGTGCTCCTGTTGCTTTATCAATAGCACTAGATCCACTAAAGTTTACTGGTGTCCAACTATTACCTTTAAGTCCATTTACAAGAAGTATTCCACCAACTGATATTCCACTCCATCCTGCTAAAGAACTATTTCCAGTAACTGTAAGAGATGTTAGTGTACCAAGATTAGTTGGAATTGTATAAACATTAGTAATTCCATTTACAGTCGCTGGTGCAATATTAGATTGACTTCCTAAAGAACCAACTACCGATAATCTATCTAAACTACTAATACCTTTAACCAAAATTTCATCTGCAGTGTCAATAGTATATCCATTTGGTGTCCAAGTAACAGTACCACTCGAATTATCTGATTGCACATAAGTATCACTTTGACCGACTAATGAACTATTACCATCAAAACCCTTACCAGGATCACGATTAGCCGAATATGCATTTGAAGTGGTTACATCATTACTCCATATGGTTCCATCATTTATATTTGAATTGCCAGATTTATCTTCCCCAATAGGAGAGTTTCCGTCCATCGGGAGATAGAATCCATTTGTTCCGAATGTTCCAGTATACTTTTTAGGTCTCCAAGTATCTGTGAGTAGGTCAGTAAATCCGAAATATTCTGGACCGAGTGCTTGACCATCTACAAAGTAGAAGTTTGACATATGTCCATCATAGTATGAAGATGATAAAGTTCCATTAAACTCTGCAATACCGATGTACCAATCCCTACTACCTTCTAGGGTAAAGGGATGATTTTGAGGAGGAAAAACATCACTTCCACTCACATAATCTTCTTGCCTTTCTCCATTTAAATATATTTTTACTCTATCAGATGCTGGAGTTGCTATTGTACTATCAATAGAAACAACTGCGTGCATCCACCCATCAGTATCTCTCAGTTTTCTTGTTGCTTTAACATCAATAATTCCACTTCCTCCATAAACATGAAATTGATCACTATTTGAAGTAATTTCAAAATAACTACCACTACCTAAGTACTCTGTTGTAAAAAAGTATTGATAAACATTGCCCACCAGTTGTTTCTTAAACCAAAAACTAACTGTGAAAGTTTTTTGGTTTCCAGTGGTGCTGATTGTCTTTTTAAGGTGCTTGAGTTTACTCCTATCAAAGACTACACTGCCGTCAATAACCTGAGCACCAGATGCTCTATCTTCTGCAATGACCTGAGGAATTGCAATACCCATTTACCTATTCTCCTCAGCTATAGTTCAGTGAAGCACCTGTCAGGAGTTGTGTTCCTCCCGCTCCTACTCTATTTACCGTGAATGAAAGAAGACTAATTGAACCATCTGCCTCTGGTAAACTTGGTGTAGCACCTGATGGGAACAAAAAGTATGTACTGAATCCAACAGTTGCAATACCAGAGTTGATGAGTCTTACAGTATGAGAATCTGATTCAGTTCCTCCAGTTACTGTAATTGTACAAATACCAGTTGCAGTTATCTTATGATCTTGTTTTGTGAGGTCAAGTGTTACAACAGAATTGTTTGCAACTAATGCTTCTGTAGTAAGACCTACTTCAATACCAGTGAGGTTTGATCCATCACCATAATAAGTTACGATACCCGAAGTTGCAGTAACAATACCAGAAGATATTTTAACAGTCCCTAATGTAGATATACCAACAACAATATTGGGTGTTCCAGTTAAACCTTGTGCGGCAGTTGATACTCCAGCAGTGCCTGCATATGTAGCAATACCTGCTGTTCCAGCGTATGTGGCAATACCTGCCGTCTCTGCATATGTAGCAGTACCTGCTGTAGTTGCTGTGGTAGCATTGGTTGCTGTGGTAGCATTGGTTGCTGTAGTAGCAGTATCAGCATTACCAGTGAGGTTGCCAGAAAAACCACCAGTAGAAGTAGTTACACCAGTGACTTCTAAGTTATTATCAATCTTAACTTTTTTGGTGGTAGTAATACCCGTATTGGAATCATATGTTGTCCATGTTCCAGCAGCACCAGCAGAAATGCTTACGTCAATTACAGAACCATTAACACTAAAAGTATTTCCTGTTCCAACAAAATTTAATGTTTCTGCATTACCAATCTGAATTCCAGCAGATTGAATACCAATTCTGCTTGCATCACCTAAATTAAATGCTTTGTATGCAACACCTTCAAGGACATCTCCATCCTGTGCTCCACCATTTAAAACGGCGAAGGTAGAAGAATCTGAAGCAGTATAGTCTGAACCTTCAACTAATTTAACACCGTTTATATACAGTTCAAAATAACCAACGGTGTAACCAGAAGCAAATGTAAAATCTGTTGTAATTCCAGATGCAGTAAATGATTGCCTGGAGATTACTACTGATGAGTCTCCAGGATGTCTACCGATATATCCTTGTGCTACCATCAGTTAACTCCTGTCAGAATGCTAAGATTTACATCAACTGCATTATCAACATCACAATAAACTCTTACTTCATCACCAGACTCTAATAATGTCTTTCCAGTGTCTGAAATGACGAACGAACTACCTGCAGGAATAGGAATCTTACTTGCAATTGCAGCAGTAACTCCAACACTACTATCAAGAACTTCTACAGTTAGATTAACTTGATTGTTTGTATTGTTAGCAAAAGTTCCTCCAATAATAATACTCTTAACATTATTTGGAGATGTGTATGATGTAGTGGGTCCAAGGAACTTTACAACCTGACTCGTTGCAGTTACAGTATTTGTTGATGGTCGATCAGTATAAATTGTCACTCCATTAATCTGAGTAACTTTTGTTCCTGCAATAAAGTTTCCATTATCAACCAGGTCCGAAACAGCAATACCTACATTTGAAGATACTGTAATTTCTGTGCTTGCCGCAGCAACTGAGCTTCCCGAATAACTGGTAACACTTCCGGCTGCTCTGACTATAGAATTTGAAAATGCTTCTGCCATTGTTTTAGTTCGTTAAGAGTATTTATTAACCGCCTAGTGCGATTGCGAGTCCGAGTGATACACCTGGTTGAATTGTAACTGTTGCAATACCTGAATTTATAGTCAGGTCAGAAATACCAGTTCCACCTGTAGATTTAAAATCTAAAACAGTTGCTCCAGTTCCAACAAAGTTTCCTTCCGAAGAAAGACCACTGATTACACCATGCAATAGTCCACCAACATGCAAATCACCACCAGTGGTAGTAATTCCACCGTTACTGGCAAGAGTTGTGATCCCGACAGTTTGTGTAGAACCACTAACATATAGGTCTGCTATTGTTGCACGATCTACTGTAATATCATCTAAATTAATATCACCAGTGACTTGCATGTCACCATAGACGTATAATGCAGTAATGCCTGTACTGGCAGAACTCCTTACATCTAAAGTATACTGTGGGGAAGAAGTTCCAACACCAACTCTATTTGTAGCATCACTTGCATAAAAAACATTTCCAGAAGAACCAACATGAACAGTCTCTTTGACTTCAATGTTGGTTGCGTCAATACCACCCCGTACATCTAAAGTGTCAGTTGGACTTATTGTTCCAAGACCAACCTTTTTACTAGAAGCTTCAACAGTTAAAGCATCAACTGCTACTTCTAACCCGTTCTTAACGACAAAATTCTTGTTAACTGCCATTCGGGTTCACTCTCCCCCGCGTATTTTTTACTATTTATACTTTTTAACTTCCAAAATCAGATACATTAGCAGTCATTGTAAGTTCAAAATTTCTTACAAATGTTGCTTGTCTTTCGTTAGCATTTTGACTACTAATCATATCAAAAGCAACTTCAAATGTATTTGCAGAAACCATTCTTGGATAACCTGCAGAAACAGCAATTGAATTATTGGGATCAGTAAGACCACTTCCTCTAAGAGAAGTATTAAGTACTCTTGCTGTTAGTGTTGGATTGATATAATCCAATATATTAACTGTGTATAAGATAGACCCAACAGGATGACCCTCAGTTCCACTCAATCCAGGAGTAATATATCTTGTTATACTGAGTGGGTTGATTTCATTTGTCGATCCTCTATTATCAACAATATCTTGAGTTATGCTTACTGGAGTAAGTTGACTTATTATGATTGTGGCATTGTTATATTGACTTCCACCAAGTTGAGTACTAAGAACTTCAACAGATCCATCAGTATAACCAGATCCTCCTCCAGCCTCACCAGCGGTATTTGAACCACCATTACCACCCACTGCCCCAGCACCTCCTTCTCCACGTCCAGCGTTTACTGGAGTACCTCTACCCTTTGTTTGAATTACATTATATCCTGATTTATATCCACGATCAATTTGTGCAGTATTTGATAGTTCAGTTCCATCAGGAGTTCTAAATTTAATTGTTCCCAAATCTTCACAAGGTGCTTTTCCTTGTTCTCTCCAATACACACCTCTAGTACATGGTCTTACTCTACCTCCAGCATTACCATCAACCCAACCATCAGGTGCAATAGCAGTTTCTTGTGGAACCATAGCACTAAAGACACCATTTTCTGGTAATTGTCCTGCTTGATATGCAATACCGCCAGCGTTAATACCAGCATCTTCACCAGCAATACCAATTCCCCCACCGGCACCACCGGTTATTGCTCCCTCTCTAATAGATTCTCCTCCACAACCAACAACAGCAATTAGACTTGATTTTCTATAAAGGAATGGAGCATTTATTGTAGAAAATAACCCTGTAAGAACATACTCTTCATTCTTATTCATCGTAAATCTAATTTTAGAATATCCACCATCACCTCCTCCGAACAGGTCTGAAGATTCTACATCTATTCCTTTACCTCCATGCATATCAATCTCAACTTCAATATCCTTTTCTGGTGCATAGATGCAAATATCATTACCTGGATAAGATGCATTATTTAATGTTAATGTTCCATTTGCTAAATTATGACTGGTTAGAGTTGCACTTGAGTTTCCATAATCATATTGCTCAATATTCAGTATATTTCTAGGTGAGGTGATTGTTAGAGTAACTTCATCTGAAATAACTTCTGGTAAACTTCTATCAACAGGTGTCAATTTACATCTAATAGTTCCAGTTGTTATTGCTGTAGAGGATATCGTTAATGTATCACTAAGTCCTCCATCAATAACAAACGTATTTCCACCTGAAGTGAAATTACCAGAGGCTGGCAAATCTTGACCATCAAGTTGCCATTGATAACTCAACGAATATGTATTAGGTAAAATTGATCCTTCAATAGAAAAAGTTGCAGAATTATCTGTTGCTACAGTAGCCGCAGTCGGTTGAGTGTTAATGCTAATCTGAGGTAAAACTCCAATTGATGCAACCGATGAAGTCAATGGTTCATTAAAAGCATTTGCAGTAGACTTTGCAATTCCTGCTTCAAAATATGCAGATGGAATATAATCTGCCACAAAATAAACAGACTTTCCATCATCGTTTTCAGTACTTATATCACTAATAGTAATAGAAGATCCAGTTCCTGTTGCAGTATCAAAATTGACAATATTAATATTGTCTGAATTACTTACTAAACTACCATCATAATACCATTGAAATGCAATAGACCCACCATCTATTTGACCTGTTGCTGTTGCAATTCCTGTAAATGTTGCAATACCTGTAATATCTGAAGTATTTTGTGGATTAGTTACAATCTCCAGTTCTGGTCCATTAAGGAAGAGGGATGTTGGAATCCCTCTGAAGTTGTTATTTTCCATTATGCGAAGTTCTGACCTCCTACGACACCATACAGACCAGCAGTTGTAACATTATCACCATCAAATGTCTTGAACGAATAGATGTCAGTCCTACCTGCAGTTGTAGTAACAATCGGTAGGACTCCACCACCTGGCCAATAGACCGGAATTACTTGACCACCAGTAGTCTTAAATGTATCTATACCAACAGAACGACCACCTGTTGAATCTTGAACAATTTTAAGAGTGAATGAAGTTGAACCTGAAGGTGGATTGGCAAGTACGAAAGCGTCAATGTTGTCTATTGCAGTAATCGTAAATGATTGTGCAGCAGAAAGATCAATCGTAACTTGGTTTGAATCAATTGATGCAGCAGCGACATTTTCAGAATACGTCTTCAGTTTTGTATGACCACCAACGTCCAACATTGCAGTTGGTGTTTCAGAACCAATACCAACAGAACCTGTTCCGACTTCAGTTGTGATGATAGTTCCACCAGCACCTACATTCAGTGTGGTTGCAGTGACGACTCCAGCAGTAACTTGTCCAGAGGAATTCTGAATATCAAAATTGCCTGTAACAGTGCTAAATCCAGAAACTGTCAGGTCGTTTGTATCAATAATTCCATCAAACTTAGCTTCTGAATAGACATGCATTGAGGTTCCAGAAGAACCAACATATCCAACAGTCAGATTAACATCACTAAGTGGTACTGAAGTTCCGATACCTACATTAAGAAGGTCATTAGGATATAATCCAGTAGAGACTGAACCCCATCTAGTGTCATTATCAAGATTATAAAGGTTGGAACCATCTCCAATAAACTGCAGTGCAGTTACTGTACCATGAATATTGGTGTTTCCATTAACACGAAGTTTGAGTCCATTGGCAGTTGTTCCAATACCAACACCATCATTATCAACAGCAAACAGTGAAGTTCCTGCACCAACTCTCAATAATCCATCACCAGAATTAGTGGTTCCAATACCAACACCATCAAATACAACATCAAGTGTATCAGAATCAAGACTTACTGCACCGAATCTTCTCCAAGCATTATCTACAGTGTAAATCCAACCAACATATCCTGCTTCACTTGGGTTTGCATTATAAACAACGTCTCCAGGGTTACCAGCAAGAGCAGGTGTTGCAATACCAACAGTATACTTTCTAGAAACAGTTGCATCACCCTGAATAAAGATGTTATTTGTTTCTAATCCCTTTGGTGAATTGACTGTCAGTTTATTATTGACAATAAGTGGACCATTGAATTTTGAAATAACTTTTTGATCGGGACCACCTTCAACGGTAATTGAACGACTTGCAACAACTTCAACTGGAGTGGTGACATTGAGGTTTGGAACAGTCTTGACATCTTCACCCTCTACACTATCAACTGGGGTATCAAAGATTTCTTCTCTACCAGTAATAGTACTGAGTCGTTTGTTGCCAGAGTATGAAATACCTCTGTCATTCATTCCGGTGTAGAAGTTAATTCCACCTTCTCTCTTAACTGACTGTGCAACTAATTCTTCATCAACACTAATTGCTCTATCGTGCTTATCAGGGAATGCAGTAGAGTAATTACCAGGACCAAAACCAACATATTCAAAGGTATGACCAGAAGCACGAATGATGGAGTGTCTTCTAAGTTCAATTGGACTTACTCTAACTCTTGTGATAGTTGAGTTAATATTATGAGTGGTTGCCTTAGTGCCAAGAATTCCACGGAAGACTTTAATAGGATTAGTACCCGTAGGAGTATCCTTAATTCTCATAAGTTCACTGTTGACCATCAGATAATCACCAATCTTAAGGTCAAGATTTCCTACATCTTGAATATTAACATTAGATGTAGATGCATTAGAAATAGTGCTTGAAAGTGTAGTTGTGATTCCAGCATATGTTGGAACCATTCTACCGTTAAGATTTTCATTCTCAATTGTGATATTTCCACTATTAGATGCAAAACCTTCAGGCAATATAAACATAGTGCCTGTTGCAGTCGGTGATGATGTTCCAACAGGGAGTTGTGCTTCAAATGTTGTTACTGAATTGATTTTCGTAACAACAAATGATCCATTATATTGAGATTGATCCGCACCAGTGATTGTAACAGATCTATCAACATTAAATCCATGCTTTGTATTAGTAGTGACTGTTGCAATGCCAGATGTATGATCATAGATTAAAGAGAAAATACTAATTGATTCTCCAATCAGTGATACATATGCACTTGTTGTATTATTTGCACCAATACCACCACTATCAACTGCTCTATTATCGGAAGAGATTGAAGATGCAGAAGAAACATTAATTGAAGTTGTGTTGTTTACACTTGTAATTCTGTAAAGAGAGTTATAACCATTGTATGATTCAGAACTGATTCCAGTAACTCTAACGACATCTCCAACATTATTGTAAACATTAGATACCTGAACTGTAGCTTCAGTTCCAGTTGAAGTTAATCCATCAAATGTTAGATTATTTCCTACCGCATATGCAGAACCACCGTCCATGATGGTAACATCACTAATCTGACCAGAATTGACAACAACTTTTGCTGTTGCATGACTACCAGATACTGTTGTTCCAGTTGCTGCGATTAATTTTACATTATAATATGTTCCATCAGTATATCCACTACCATTATTTGTTCTCTGAACTTTTGTAATTCTATTCAGACCATGATCATATGCGGTGTGAATTGTGTGACCAATACCAGATCCAGAGTGAGAATTTACATTGCTTATACTAACACCTATATTAGTATCGGCAACCATTTTATTAAGAGTTTCTCTGGTAATACTCTTTCTAGAATCGTTGACATTTACCAACCCAATCAGATTTGATGCAGCAAAACACTCTGATGGTTCTGGGTCAGAAACAACATTATCTCTACTTATCTGTGGGAAGAGTTCTTTAACAGGTTGAGAATACTTGTCTTCAGTAAAAGGTGCAACTGTTGGTTTGACTGCAGCATTAAGAACATTCAGATAATAAACTCCATCTTGCTCGCCGGAGATATACTTCTGTGCTTCAGAAAGTCTATAAATGTAGTAAGTATTGTGATATCTCTTGCGTTTGAAATATGGTAATGAAGTATTTCTGTTACTAGTGTCATTTGAGAATGCACCAGGATTTGCAGTAATATTAACTGTAAACTGCTTAGAATTAGTAACACTAGTTACCTCATATTGACCGTTAAATCCAGCATTCATAGCACCTGAAGTGTTGTTAGCACTCAGAACATTATTAATTTCTACAAAACATCCTGGATCCAAATTATGTGGAAGTTCTGTATCAATAGTTGCTACACCCAGACTCCAAGATGCACCTGCAATAAATCTGAAGTTTCTCTGCTCATTCAGATTGTTAAGTGAACCAGTTCCAAAGTAAGTCTGAATTTCTGCATTATTAGGTGCAATAGTAGTTCCAGATTCTTGAATAATAAATCCTTCAACAGGTGGTCTTGCATTGACACCTGAACCTGAAGGAATAACATATCTCATTCTATAGGTCTTATCAAGGGAAGATCTTGCATCAATTCTTCTCTTGATAAATGTTCTTGGAGTTGCAGTTCCAAGAGCCGTAGTTCCAAGACCAACAATAGTAGGATAAATTGTATTTTCAGTTGAATCAGTAGAAACACTAACATACCACTGAGAATTTGCAGTGTCAAATTGAATTGGGTGTCCAATATCACCAGAGTTCTTATCCGATACTCTACTTACAACAGTCAGTTCTCCACCCTTTTCATTGATTGCCAGTGCAGTACCGTTAATTGCATCATTACGGGTTTTTGCAAGTTTAATATTGTTAGCAGAAAGACCAGTAGTAATTGCAAAAGCAACAGCACCTGGAGTCAATCCATCAGGGAGTTGACCAGTGCTACTAAGAACTCTAACTGATTCTCCATTTATAAATTTGTGATTAGTAGTGAGTGTAATGACATTAGCGCCACTTCCATCACTATATGTACCAATACTGTTAATTCCAGCAACACTTCTGTTTACTTTAAAAGACTTTTCTCCACTGATAGTTGGATTGTCTGTATTGTCTGGCATAACAATACGAGCACTATATTCATTTACAGTTCCGGACTGAGAAATAAGAACTTTTAATGCATCATTTTCTCTTGCACCGAGTCTATATCCTTCAATGACATTTTCTGGTGGAGAATCAGCATTAGTTTTGCCAAGTAAGTAAAGATTTCCTGTTTTACCAACACCAGCAACAACATCAGTCTTAGCAACATCAATTGAATCAAATTCAATAGAAGTTTCTGCAAGAGGAACTCTCTTTGGTGGAATAATATGAGTAATGTAACCTTGATTATCCTGAACAAATGCATCTGTTCTAAATCCAACAGATGTCAATGCATTCGCACCGAAGTTAGAGTTAGAGTTGGTCAGTGAAATATCACCACCATTCTCAGTTACAAAGTGCTCAGAAAATCCAATAGCAAAGATAGAAACTGCCTGAATAAAGGAGTTATTTGATACCTTTATATGGAAACTTCTATAATTTGGTTTATATCTTGCTCTAGAATCATTACTAAGATTATCTACAGAAGTGCTATCATCATAGTTTCCTGTTGAAGGTGACTCCTGATTATATCTAACAAATGCATTATTATCCTTCTGCAGACCAATACCCGTGAACTGTGCCACGACCATTGATTTGAATCCAGTGGCTTTATTACCATCTGCTTCCATACCACACATACCAAAAACAGATCTCAGAGAGATGTTGA
>MDTC01155489.1_pt1 | contig 10524 bp, 12 predicted proteins | sample 811181 | NCBI WGS metagenome assembly MDTC01 (sample SAMN05326644, study PRJNA326480) | marine metagenome | isolation source: seawater | place: Pacific Ocean: North | collected 2011 | reverse complement strand
TGTAGGTGGTTCTGGAGGTACTTTAAGTAACTCGGACACTACAGCTGAATTTAATGGTGCTAATATTAGATATGTTAATAATTCTTCAGGAGATGATGTAGGATTTGGTGGAACAGATGATTTATCTGGTTTAAGTTGGGATCCTGTAAATCAAGCTGCTTTTGGGTTTGCTCTTACATTTCAAAATGAAAGTAGTGCTATGGTTGCTGGAATTACAAGAGGCTTTGGGTTACGAGTTACATATAGTGATTTTGTAGATCCTAACCCTCCTTATGACAACTCAGGCAGTATTAAATTAAAAACTGGAAATATAACAATAACTTCAGGTAATTTGGTAATTTAATCGATATTTATATATATGGAGAAAACTATGAATTTAGGCAATTGGTTAGCAGATAAGATTATAGCAGAAGAAAAAACTGTTATAAAAACTATTGTCGCTATATACCCTGGCAGATTTCAGCCTATGGGCAAGCATCATGCTCAAGCATATAAATGGCTTAAATCTAAATTTAAAGATGCACATGTTGTAACTTCTGATAAAGTAGATTTACCTAAATCACCATTTTCATTTAATGAAAAGAAAAAAATAATAAATTCTTATGGTATACTAAATATAGTTAAAGTAAAAAATCCATATCAAGCAACGGAATTACTTAAAAAGTACGACCCTAAAACAACAGCAGCTATATTTATGGTAGGTGAAAAAGATGCAAGTAGATTAGGTGGTAAGTTTTTTAGACCTTGGAAAGGAAAAGCAGATGTTGGATATAAAGATGGTGCATATACAATTATAGCACCACATGTATCATTAAAAGTACCAGGTCATGGAGAAATGAGTGGTACAGCAATTAGAACTTCTCTAGGTGCAAAAGCTATTACAGATAAAGAGCGAGCTCAATTATTTAAACATATATTTGGACATATGAAAAATTACAGTTTAATAACTAAAAAATTAGGCATTACAGAATCAATAGCTAATTTTATAGCAACAGGAAAAGTTCAAAAGATAATAATTGAAAATAGTAATATGGCAGGCTCTGAAGTTGATGATGGACCACAAACATGGTATTATAATCAAGCTCACTACAAACAATCAACTAAAGCTATTGCAAAAAAATTAGGAATGCAGGTGCTTGACTATTTATCAGGTGATAATGAAGTATTACGAGAGCCATCAAGGTATAACGCTAATGAAAGACAGCCTTCTTATTATCCTTCTGGTGTACCTGGCAAGACATCAAAAACCAATCCTAAAATATATCGTACTTTAACAGCATTTGGTAAATGGAAGAAAGAACAAGATAAATTAGCTAATACTCTAGGATATGAATTATTAGATTATATGGGTGCAGAAATGTCTGTTGGATATCCAGAACCTAATACCGAAGATAAAACACCTACAAATATTGAAGAGGATATTACTATACCAATTAATATAGGAGATACGGTATTAGGTGGTAAGTTTAAAAATAAGCGTATTGTTGTTAAGCATATAGGAAAAAATGAGAAAGGTGATATTACTATAAATGGTAGACCTCTTATGAAGTATAGATTAATTGCAGAAGGATTAATTACAGAAGGTGGGGCGTATGGTCACATGTCACATCCATTCGATGATAGAGGATTAACATTTGGAGAATTTAAAGAAATTATTAATATATCATTACAAGGTAAATTAGATCTTGATGCAGCAGCAACAGAAAAAACAGATGGCCAAAATTTATTTATATCATGGAATAATGAACTTCGTGCAGCTAGAAATGCTGGCGATATTAAGCGTGGTGGTATGGATGCAAGGTCTTTTGCTGCTAAATGGAAAGGTAGGGGTAATATAGAAAAAGCTTTTACTTACGCATTTAAAGATCTATCTAAAGCTATACAAAAATTATCTGATAAACAACGTAATAAAATATTTGGTGATGGTAATAATTGGATGAATATGGAAATAATGTATCCTGCATCGCAAAATGTTATTGTTTATGATGCTCCAAACTTACAATTCCACGGAGTACTTAAATATGAAAAAGGCGTACCAGTTGGCACAGTTAAAGATGGTGCAAGAATACTTGCTGGAATGATTAAACAGGTAGATGCTAATATACAAAAGAATTTTAGTATTATTGGTCCACAAGTTCTTAAAGTTGATCCACATCAAGATTTTGGTAAAAAGATACCTTATTTTACATCCAAATTAAAAAAGCTAATGTCTAAATATAATATGAAAGATTCACAAACGTTTGCAGAATATCATCAAGTGTGGTGGGAAACGTACATTCAAAAGAATTTCAAGAATCTTGATACACGAACTAAAATGGGACTAGTTAAAAGATGGGCATTTCACGATAAGTCGTTTAGATTAAATAAACAAAACTTTAATGATGCAGATCTATTAGCTAAAGTTATAGAGTTTGATAAACAAAAACATAAAGGCACAGTACAGGATACAATGAAACCATTTGAGGTATTATTCTTTGAATTAGGTGCTGAGGTACTAAAAAATGTACAAGGGTTTTTAACCGTAAGTCCTGATAAAGCAGTTCAACATATTAAAAAGCAGGTATCAAAAGCTATTAGTGATGTGCGTAAAGGTGGTGATATTAAAAAATTAAATCGTATGGGTCAACAGTTGAGCAAGCTAAATGCAATTGGTGGATGGAAAGCTGTTATTCCATCAGAAGGCTTGGTATTTATATATAAAGGCAAAACTTATAAATTAACCGGTGCATTTGGTCCAATAAATCAAATTGCAGGTATGATGACGTTTTAGGGAAGTTATGAAAAAAGGTATTACAAAAAATAAAGTTCAGAGAATGAGAAATATTATCTCTGGTAATTATAATGCAAAAAGCAAAATAAGTAGTGGTTATACAAAAAGAAATGTAACCCGTAAAGAGGGTGATATTTGGGAAGAGCGTGGTAAAGAGTGGACAATTAAGAATGGTATACGTAGAACGGTAGATAAACTTGCATACGCGAGGAAAATAAATAAAATACCATTTACATGTCCTAAATGTCCTAAAACATTAAACCACCCTGCTCATAGAAAAATGTTTAAGAGGTGGGGTATGTGCCTTACATGTGTAGTAAAGTGGGAGCAAGAAATGCAAGCGAATGGTACTTATGATGAGTGGCATGCGCAATTTGATACAACCAATTTTAATGCTTTTATAAAAGATATTAAAGGTGAATATGAAGAATGGTTAGATAAGCGAAATTCAAAACACTATATTAGTGAAGCAGGAGATATTGAAGATTGGGGTGGTGGTAAAACAGATAAAGAACTAACAGAAGAATTTAACAAATCTTTAGAAGATGCAATGGAGAAGCGAAATGCCAAGATTGACTAATGAACACTTGCATAATGAAATAAATTTAGTTAAACAAGAGTTAGAGTATGTTAAGAGAAATCAAGATAAAATGCAACAAGATTTATCTATGATAAAGGAAAGGATACTTAATCCGGATGAGGGTGCTATTGCTAGAGTAAATAAAAATACACAATTTAGAAAATCAACAACTAAAGTATTGTGGTCAATTTGGATTGCGTTGATTGGAATTTTAACTAAAATGATTTTTTGGGATTAATTATGAAAATAAAAGACTTAATAAAAGAAGAAGTACAAAAGATGTTAGAAGCATCTATGACAAAAGGATTTAGAAAAGCAGTAGAAGCTCTTCAAGATATTCAACTTAAACAACAACAATTGCGTAAAGCTTTTGTTGCTGAAAAAGATCCTAAAAAGAAAGAAAAATATAAACAAGCATTAATAAAGATGCATAAAATTGTACAAAAAGTAGAACTAGATTTCAACAGAGCTATATCAAATGAACCAGTTGAGTTAGAGGAAACTTTATTTGAAAGCAAAATGAAAATAAACAAGAATGTATATAGAGATTTTGATGAGTTAGAAATATCTCAGGATAATAGAGTCCAGTTTAAAAAACAGGGAAGCAATTATCTTGTAAGATATGTTAGTTCAAATTCATATATGGATGATGATATTATGAAGATCTTACCTAGAACAGGTGAAACAAGATTTGCAGGTAGATATTATTATACATATGATGATAATCTTAATCCTATAAAATTAAACAAATCAAAGTTTAATAAATTATTATCTGCAATTGATAAAGGATTTAAACAACATGCTAAATCATTTGCTGATTTTTATGCAAATAGACAAGTTGCTGATGGTGTTAACGAACTTGATGTAAGAAAAGTACACGGTGATAAAAGAATAGAAAATCCTAAAACAGGTAACAAGGTAAAATTAAGAACTGCATTGAAAGGTAAAAAAGGTTCTAAAGTTTACCAAACAGCAAAAAAAATATATAATAGGTTAAAAGATGGAGAATAAGTTATGAAAAAGCTATGGTCATATATAATAGCTGGAGGTGCTTTATTAGCAGCAATACTATGGGCATCCAGTACTACTAGTAAAAAGAAGTTTAAAAAAGATCTTAAAGATAATAAAAATAAAATAAAAGATGTAAAAAATAAAACTGAAGAGGCTAAACAAGAGAAAAAGAAAATTAACGAAAAGATTGTTAAGCAAGATAAAAAAATTAAAGATATAAAAAAGAACGTTAAAACAACAACTTCAGCTAAAAAAACAATTAGTAATTTTGAAAATAAATACAGGAGTAAAAAGTAATGAAAAAAATAATTTATATACTAGGAATTATATTACTTGCTTCATGTGCTACTCCTAAAAAGTGTTGTGCACAAGATAAAATTATTAAAATACCACAATCAGAATTAGATGCTTTCTTTTTAGCAGTAGATACTCTTGAGCAACAAGATTCTATAAAAACTATATTAATTGCTGAACTCGAATTACAATTGCTAAATAAAACTAATTTAGAATTCACTAATAAAACAATTTTACTAAATCAAGGATATGAAATTGAGATGTTAAACGATCAAATTAAATTATACGAAGATAGGTTGAAAATAACAGACGCTTGGTATAACAAACGATGGTTTGGTATAGTTGTAGGGATTGCTGGTACATCAACTGCTATTTATCTTGCAGGTCAGCTCTAATAATATAACTTTTATATATTTATATATATGGCGAAAGATATTAAACAAATAGTAGCAGATGAGTATTTAAAGTGTGCAAAAGATCCTGTGCACTTTATGAGAAAGTATTGTAAAATACAACACCCTACCCGGGGTAAAATTAACTTTGATTTATATCCATTTCAAGAAAAAGCTCTCACGCAATTTAAAGATAGTGATTATAATATAATCTTAAAATCTAGGCAGTTAGGTATATCAACATTAACGGCTGGATATTCTTTATGGGGCATGCTATTTAATCAAGATTTTAATGCTCTTGTAATCGCAATTAAGCAAGATACAGCTAAAAATTTAGTAACTAAAATTCGCGTTATGCATGAAAATTTACCTTCATGGTTACGAGGACAGGTTTTAGAAGATAATAAGCTTTCTTTAAGACTAAAAAATGGTTCACAAGTTAAGGCAGTTTCGTCATCACCAGATGCAGGTAGATCTGAAGCGTTATCATTACTTGTAATTGATGAAGCAGCATTTATCGATGGTATAGATGATATATGGACTTCTGCACAACAAACATTAGCAACCGGTGGTAGATGTATTGCACTATCAACACCCAATGGTGTTGGTAATTGGTTTCATAAAACCTGGGTAAAAGCTGAAAATTCTGAAAATAAATTTAACACAATACGATTACATTGGACAGTACATCCTGAGCGTGATCAGGTATGGAGAGATGAGCAGGATATAAATCTAGGAGTAGATCAAGCAGCTCAAGAGTGTGATTGTGACTTTATATCATCAGGTAACTCTGTAATACCAGGTGTGTTATTAGAGTGGTTTAGAGAAAATGTTGTTCAAGATCCAGTTGAAAAGCGTGGACATGATAATTCATATTGGGTATGGGAGTATCCTAATTATACTAAAGATTATATAGTAGTAGCCGATGTAGCGCGAGGTGATGGAGCTGATTATTCTACCTTTCATGTAATTGATATTGAGACGGTTACACAAGTTGCTGAATATAAGAGTCAAGTAGGGGTTAAAGAATTCGGTAACATGTTAGTAAATGTAGCTACAGAATATAACGAAGCTCTTTTAGTTATTGAGAACGCAAATATAGGATGGGCAGCTATACAACCTGCAATAGATAGGGGTTATAAGAATTTATATTATACGTATAAGCATGAAGGGGTAGTAGATCCTGATGTGCAACTTAAAAAAGGTTATGATTTAAAAGATAAATCACAAATGGTACCTGGTTTTACAACATCATCACGCACAAGACCGCTTTTGATATCAAAATTAGATATTTATTTTAGAGAAAAAGCCTGCGTTGTTAGGTCGTCAAGATTAATTGATGAGCTTTTTGTTTTTGTATGGAAAGGTGCAAGACCAGAAGCTCAATCAGGATATAATGATGATTTAGTAATGGCTTTCTCAATAGCTATGTACATACGTGATACAGCGCTTAAATTACGGAACGAAGGATTAGAATTAAATAAAAGAGCAATAGGCATGATAGGTACAAATACAACTTATAACGGTGCTTACTCTACTAATTCTGACCCTAACGATTCGTGGAATATGAATATTGGTAAAGATCGCGAAGATCTTACCTGGTTATTAGATTAAGAGGAATAAAAATGGCAGATAAATCATTTTTCGGAAGATTAAACACACTTTTTTCAACTAATGCGGTAGTGAGGAGAGTTGGTACAAACAAATTAAAGGTTATTGATGTAAACAAAGCACAGTATGCTAACAATCTAGCTACAAACAAGCTTGTTGATAGATATTCAAAGCTACATGCTTCATCAACAAATATGACCTATAATCAATATCAGACTTATCAACAGCAAAGAATAACACTTTTTACAGACTATGAATCAATGGATGAAGATTCTATTATATCGTCTGCGTTAGATATTTATGCTGATGAGTGTACTATTAAAAACGAATTTAATAATGTTCTTACAATAAATTGTGAAGATGATGATGTTCAAAAAATATTACATAATTTATTTTATGATGTTATGAATATTGAATTTAATTTATGGCCTTGGGTTCGCAATATGTGTAAGTATGGTGATTTTTACTTAAAGCTTGATATTGTAGAAAAATTAGGTGTAACTAATGTAATGCCTATGTCTACATATGAGATGTTAAGGGAAGAGGGGATAGATGAAAACAATCCTGAGTATGTTAAATTTACACATGATGTATCTATGGGTGGACATGCTTCTTCAGTCGGCGGTACTTCTAAAAAAGAATATGAAAATTACGAAATAGCTCATTTTAGAATGTTGAGTGATACCAATTTTTTACCTTACGGAAAATCAATGATGGAAGGTGCTAGAAAAATTTGGAAACAATTAACACTTATGGAAGACGCGATGTTAATTCATAGAATTATGCGCGCACCAGAGAAGCGAGTATTTAAGATTGATATTGGTAATATTCCACCTAATGAAGTTGATAACTATATGCAACAAGTTATTAATAAAATGAAAAAGGTACCATATGTTGATCAACAAACAGGTCAATATAATCTTAAATTTAATATGCAAAATATGATGGAAGATTTTTATCTTCCTGTTAGAGGTGGACAGAGTGGTACAGAAATTGACTCACTATCGGGTATGGAATTTACAGGAGTAGAGGATGTAGATTATTTAAAAAATAAATTATTTGCAGGATTAAAAATACCAAAAGCATTTCTAGGATATGATGAAACAACAGAAGGTAAAGCTACATTAGCAGCTGAAGATGTAAGATTTGCAAGAACAATAGAAAGAATTCAAAGGATAGTTGTTTCTGAATTAACTAAAATAGCTATTGTACATTTATACTCACAAGGGTATACGGATGAAAAGCTTGTTAACTTTAATTTAGCGTTAACAAATTCATCTACCATTTATCAACAAGAAAAAGTAAGCTTGTGGTCTGAAAAAATATCATTAGCAGCAGATATGAAAGATAATAAAATGTTATCTGAAGAGTGGATATACAAAAATATTTTTAACATGAGTGATAAAGAAATTGAAGATCAACGCTCTAAAGTAATCGGTGACACTAAAGAAGCATTTAGAAAAACTAAAATTGAAGATGAAGGTGAAGATCCAGCTAACAATCCACAAGTAGAGCCTGATGATGAAGATACATTTGAATCATCTGCTGAGCCTGTTGGAAGACCTCCTGAAGGTACTAAATATGGTAATCAAGATCATGTTAGGGGCGCTGATCCATTAGGTGATACTACTAGAAAACGTGATTATAATAACAGAGATAGATCAATCAAGCATACTTATAGAGAGTCTGTAAGTTCTCTAACTAAAACTATGGATAAAGCAAAAAAATCCTCGCTTTTAAGTGAAAATAATTTGTTGGATGATGAGTCTTTAGAGACTAAATGATATTTATAATCGTATAGAAATATATACTGGAAAATAATATGGCAAATAATAAACATAATAAAATAAAAAATGTAGGTGTTCTTTTCGAATTACTAACGCGTCAGATAACTTCTGATACGATTAATGGTATCGATAATTCTCCTGCTATACGGTTAGTTAAGGAATATTTCAATAAAAATAGTTGTTTACTTAAAGAGTTAAATATGTATAAAGCTCTTCAACAGCAAAAATACAACACTCAAGTAAAGGTAGATCGATTTATTGATCTTGTTATTACTGAACATTCTAAACTACCTCAGTCTAAATTAAAACGTGAAAAGTACGGCTTAATAAAAGAAATAAAAAATATATACAGTTTAGAGAATTTTTTAAAATCACATGTTTCTAACTATAAATTAAATGCCAGTATATATAATATATTAGAATATAAAAATAGTAAGCAGGCAAAAAATCCTGCAATTATTATGAAAAGTCGCTCTCTTATTAATGAACATATTATTGATAATAAAGTAAATAAACCTAAATCAGATAAATTAATAAATGAATATTCAAAGCAAGATAAAGATCTAAGACTATTATCTTACAAAATTCTTTTAGAAAAATTTAATAGTAAGTATGGTAGCTTATCATTAAAGCAGAAGAGTTTATTAAAAGAATATATTAATAATATATCTAATACCAGTAAGTTAAAAACCTATATTATTAAAGAGATAAATAATGTAACTAAAGCTTTAGATTTGTTAAAATTAAAAGTAACAAACAATGTAGTAAAAATAAAGCTAGATGAGGTGAGTCAACAAATTAAGTTAATTAAAAAAGATACAAAAGTTAGAGACAAACATTTAGTTTCTTTATTGCGTTCTTATAGCCTTGTTTCAGAGTTAAGAAATGTCACTAAATAAAATTCTTGATGAAAAGTTGAAAGAACTAGAAGAGTTGTCTTCAACAGGAGCGGGTGAAGCATATGATACACCTAATGCATTTAGTAAAGATAAAGAAGAAGATGAAAATGATAATGCTGAAAAGGCTGGGTATAAAAAGGTAAAGGAATCTAAATTTAGACAATTTGCAAAGGCATCGTTTTTGAATGAAGTATCATATAACGATTATAAAAAAAATACAGAGCTCACATCAAAGCAAAAGGTAAATAAATCTATTAAAGAAGTAGCTAGTAGATTATATAAAATAGAGCGTGTAATTAATCAAAATATAAAATTAAAGAATGAAGAAGGTATAGATAATAAACAATACTGGAAATCTACTAGAAACAATTTATATAAAATATCAGAACGTATGATGCGTATAGGTGAAAAGTTGAGAAGATTCTAATGAGTGACAATTTAATTACAGAGAATGTTACAACAGAAGAAGTACGAAAAATAATTCGTACTGAAATTGCTCGTATATTTTTTGATCTATACAGAAAACGAAGCGCATGGGAGAGAACATAATGACCAAGACGTTATTAATTGATTATACACCTTTTGTTGTAACACCACAAATGATTATGGAGTCTGAACAGCAAAATAACGGTAGAGTTATTGTAACAGGTGTATTGCAACGAGCAGGTGCTAAAAATCAAAATGGAAGAATATATCCACGTGAAATTTTAATGCGTGAAGTTACTGAATATAAAAAAGTACAAATAGCTGAACGAAGAGCTCTTGGTGAATTAGATCACCCAGAATCTTCTGTAGTAAATTTATCTAACGCGTCACATAACGTATTAGATGTGTGGTGGAAAGGTGATGATGTTGTAGGAAAAGTTGAAGTACTATCAACACCATCAGGTAATATACTAAAAGAATTACTCAGATCAGGTATTAAGCTTGGTATCAGCTCTAGAGGACTTGGCTCAGTAAAGCAAGTAAATGAAGATACTGTAGCTGTACAAAATGATTTTGAGTTAGTTTGCTGGGACTTCGTAAGTAATCCATCCACACATGGAGCCTTCATGGCACCTGTGAATGAATCAGTAAGTAGAAAAATAAAACGAGATAAATATTTTAAAGTAAATAATATTATAAGTGAAATGCTTTGCGATTTAACATGCAAATGCTCATTACCAGGAGATAGATAATG
>MDTC01256658.1_pt1 | contig 10525 bp, 6 predicted proteins | sample 811181 | NCBI WGS metagenome assembly MDTC01 (sample SAMN05326644, study PRJNA326480) | marine metagenome | isolation source: seawater | place: Pacific Ocean: North | collected 2011 | reverse complement strand
TTTATCAACTGCACGATCCATTTCTAATGAAAGACATGAATCTTGCGGTTGAAAGGATACTTCTTGCAATAAATCAAAAAGAAAAAATAATGGTTTATGGCGATTATGATGTTGATGGAATATCGTCAGTTGCATTGATGACTTCGTTCCTTAAGGAAATTGGCGCACATGTATCTACTTACATTCCGGATCGTTCAGAAGGATATGGATTGTCAGTAATTGCAATTGAGCAGGCACATGGAAAAAATCAAACCTTGATAATAACTCTTGATTGTGGAATAAATGCAATTCAACAATCAAAATTTGCAAGTACAAAAGGTATTGATTTAATCATTTGTGACCATCATCTTCCGGGCGATGTACTTCCCAAAGCTTGTGCAATACTAAATCCAAAAAGAAAAGATTGTAATTATCCCTTTAAAGAATTATGTGGATGTGGCGTTGGATTTAAATTAATTCAGGCAATTAATGAAAAAAATGGTAAAGGGATTGAAAATGTTTTACATTTTTTGGATTTGGTTGCGATTGCTTGTGCAGCGGACATAGTTTCACTTGATGGAGAAAACAGAACACTTACTTTTTTGGGCTTAAAACAATTAAATACAAAACCAAGATTGGGTATAAAATTATTAATTAATCAAAAATCGAAAATCAAAATAAATGATTTGCTTTTCTTTATTGCACCAAGAATAAATGCAGCCGGGAGACTTGCAAAGCCCTCAATTGGACTTCGTTTACTTACTGAGACGAAAAGAGATGAATTGATAGAAATTATAAATATAATCGAAAGGTTAAACTCAAAAAGAAAAGAGGTTGAAAAGTCAATGACAAATCAGGCTCTTGAAAAAATTAAAAATTCAAAAAACAATAATCTTTACAGTAATGTTGTTTTCGAGGATAATTGGCACAAGGGGGTTATAGGGATTGTTGCAGCAAGATTAATCGATAGATTCTATAAGCCTACAATTGTTTTTTGTGAGTCAAAAAAAGGCGAACTAACTGGGTCTGGCAGATCAATTAAAAATGTAGATATTCATGAAATTTTAAGTAGGTGTCAAGAACATATATTGAGCTACGGAGGACATAAATATGCTGCAGGACTAAAAATAGCAAAGGAAAATCTCACAAATTTTACTAATAAATTTGATGAGGAATCAGGAAAATTTATTGATAACCATCTGCCTACCAGACAAATTTTTATTGAATCAGAAATAAATTTAAGATCAATAACGCCCAAGTTTTTCAGAATATTAAATCAATTTCAACCTTTTGGTCCAGCAAATAAAACTCCAATTTTTTTATCAAGAAATTTAAAAGTATTTGGAGATATTCATAAAGTTGGAAAAAATAATGAACACTTAAAAATTAATATCTTTCAGGACTCAGAAAACATATTTTCTGCAATTGGTTTTAATTTGTCAAGCAAGTTAGACGTTATAGAAACTTCCAACTTTGATATGGTCTATACTATTGAGGAAAATATATGGAACGGTAAATCATCATTACAATTGAATATAAAAGACATAAAATAAAAAAAAGCCTCTTAAATAAATTGAGAGGCTTTTTTTGTTCAAAAATAGATAATTTAAAATCTGTAAGTGAAACCTAAGTTCCAAGATCTTCCCCAGCCTGGAAATGCTCTGTTTGATGTGTGTACACCTAAATATGTTGGGTCGTCTGGTCCAGCAACAATGTTAGTAGAAGATTCTGAAATATAATGATTGTCAAAAACATTATTAACATTGAGTCTAACGTAAATATTTTCTTTTGCTATCGATAGTTTGTAAGACGCTCCAAAATCAAATAGTTCGTAAGCCGGAATCATCATTGCAGAGTCTCCTTTGGTGTCGAAATCCTCTGGGTTGAAGTTAGCATACAGTTCAGAGGCACTAAACATACTTATATTGAAACCAAATAAATCAGTTGGACTAATTTTCAAATTAAGTCTAGAAGTGGTTTGAGCAGCATCCCCTACTTTTACTTTATCTAGATAAAGAGTAGATGTTCCAATTTTTGCTCTTGATGAGTCAAAAACATCAGCAACTACATCACTTCCATAAACATAATTTCCAATTGAGAGCATACCTTGAACAGTTACAAATGGACTTAATTGAATTTCACCATCGAATTCAAAACCAGAGTGAATTTGCTTAATTCCATAGAAATTGGCTGTTCCTCTAACTCCTCCAACTTCAACACCATCAGACAAAAACCTATCCTCCCATGTTGTTCTGTAAACATTAATATTCATCCTCAATTTATTGGAAACATGCCCATATCCAACTTCATATCCAATAACTGTTTCATTTTTTAAGTCTGGGTTAAGAGTATTCGAGTAGTTTATATAAACTGCATCAAAATTAGGTTGTTTGGAATAGTAACCAGCATTTGCATAAAAATTATTTTTTATGTCAAAATTGTAGTTGAAACCAGCTTTCACATTTCCGCCTGTAATATTTTTCCAGTCTGTGGTAGCTGTACCGACTTGGTTAAAATATTCAACTCTTTTAAATCCTTGATTTGAAAATGCACCTTGGAAAAAAGCTGAAAAGTCATCTTTTTTATATTGAAGTTGAGCAAATGCACCCAACCACCTTACCTTTCCATCATTGTGGTAATCAATTTTCTCTTCCTTGTCGGTGTCTTTAAATACATTCCAAAGATCTCCAAGACTAGAACTATATGTTGTTGTTCGAACCGTATTTCCTCCAGAATAATTTTTATCATCAAAGTCTCTGTAACCATCAGCACCCAATAAGTGGTCCAACCTTCTGTAATGTAGGCCTGTATAACTTCTAATATCAAAACCAAAATTTAATTTAAGATTGTCATTAAGTTCTTTTTCTAGATTTATTATACTGCCAAGAAAATTGTGAGAGTTTATAGATGCTCTTCTCACAATTCCATTTCTCTTTACTCCGTTTACAGTCTCGTCTTGATCATTAACAATATATAACCCTGTTGTAGGATCTACAACGTTAGAATATACGGAACCGTCGTAAAAAGTAGTTGATTGTCCAGAGTTTGATGCAACGATCTTATCCCAATTGACTTGACCGTTCGCAGGATTTCTAAACTTTGAACTACTGGCATAATCACCATCTAACCTTCCGATATCACCTGTTCCACCCCCTCTTCCTACTGAATAATAAAGTGATGCAGATAAGTTTGTAGAGGAATTGATGTCATATTCCCAGTTAACTGATGCAAGGGGTTTGTGATAGAAATTTTTTCTTTGATTAAACACATCTCCGTTCAGAAAACCATGATTATAATTATATCTAATACCATATTTTTGATAATCACTTACTTTTGCCATATTATAAAAGCTACTTGTTCTTTGGTTGTGAGTTTGGGGTGCGCCAGTAATAATTAGCTGGACATTATGTTTGTTAGAACTGTCTTTCCAGCCATAACCCAAAAAGTAATTGTAGCCTTCAAATACGGTGCCATCAACATAACCATCGCCAGCTGTTCTTGAGAATAATAAAGATAAGGCATGGCCTCCTCCAAGTTCTCCAGTATTATAACCCATTACAGTTTTATTATAGCCATCGTTTCCGACCATAGTTGAAACTTTACCTCCTTGGTTGAGTTCAGTTGATTTTGTTAAAATATTGATTGTGCCACCGACAGATGAAATGGCAAGTTTTGAGGCTCCTAAACCTCTTTGAACTTGCATGGCAGAAACAACGTCTGAAAGACCAGCCCAGTTGGACCAAAAAACTCTTCCGTTTTCCATATCATTTACTGGAATACCATTGATCATAACTGCTACATTTTGAGAATCAAAACCTCTTAAATTTACTCTGGAATCTCCAAAAGCTCCTCCTGCTTTCGTAGCATAAATTCCAGGTGTTGAATTCAACATTTCAGGGAGTTCAAGGTTCCCAATTCTATCTTGAATATCTGCAGCTGTTAAAGTAGTTTGGGTAATAGCTTGATCTCGATCAATTGCAAAGTCAGCTGTTCCAAAAACTGTAACTCCTGAAAGCCCGGAAACTTTCAAAGAAACTGTAATATCCATTGATTGATCAAAATCGATTTCTTGACTTAGATAGCCAACAAAAGAAACTACAAGAGTTCCAGGCCCATCGGCAGTTATTTCAAAATTTCCATCGAAATCAGTATTTACCCCATTAGCAGTTCCCTTTACCAGTACGGAAGCTCCAGGGAGCCCTTTGCCCATTTCAGAGTCTATTATGGTCCCAGTAACAACTGTTTGTGAAAAAGCGAAACAGGAAAAAAGTAAAATTGTAAAAAGTATATTGAATTTTTTCATTTTGGTAAGTTTTATACAAAAATGATTAAATAATATGATTCAAACGTTAGAAAATTATTAATTTTTTAAACAACTTTTTAAACAATTAAAAATTATTTTTTTTTGTTGTAGAATTTAATAAGACTAGAGGTAGAGGGATCATGATTTTCCAAAGTTTTGGTTTCGATTTCATTTAAAACTGATGATGCAAGCTGTTTACCAAGCTCAACCCCCCATTGATCATAACTGTATATATTCCAAATAATTCCTTGAACAAATATCTTGTGTTCGTAAAAAGCAATTAAACTTCCAAGTGACTCAGGGTTTAGTTTATCAATTAAAAAGGTGTTGGATGGTATATTTCCTTTGAAAACTTTGTAAGGAGCTAATTCTTTGCTTTGTGATTTTGCCTTTAATTCAGCTTTAACTTTTTTAAGAGACTTTCCCATTAACAGAGCTTCTGTTTGAGCAAAAAAATTGGACATCAATATATCATGTTGATGGTTTTCCTTATGTAATGGGTGTTTGAACCCAATGAAATCACATGGTATTAATTTTGTGCCCTGATGTATTAATTGAAAAAAAGCATGTTGAGAGTTTGTCCCAGTATTTCCCCATATTATATTACCTGTCTGATATTTTATATTTTTTCCATCTCTATCAATATTCTTACCATTACTTTCCATTAAAGATTGTTGTAGATAAGATGGAAGTTTATTAAGGTATTCACTGTAAGAAATTACGGCCTCAGATTCACATTTGAAAAAATTATTATACCAGATACTAATAAGCCCCATTAAAACAGGAATATTTTTTTCAATAGATGAACTTTTAAAATGATCGTCAGCAAGTCGAGCTCCTTCCAAGAGTTTATTGTAATTTTCAAATCCAATTGAAAGGCTAATTACAAGCCCGACTGAACTCCAAATAGAAAATCTTCCACCCACCCAATCATTCATTGAAAATGTATATTCTTTTTTTATTCCAAAATTTTCAATTGCACTTTCATTGCTTGAGACTGCTACAAAATGGTTTTCGACACTTTTTTTTCCAAGTTTTGATATCACCCAGCTTTTTATTGTGGTTGCATTTGTAAGAGTTTCTTGTGTATTGAAAGTTTTTGAAACTACGATGAATAAAGTCGATTCTGGGTTTAAGGTTTTTAGAACTTCATATACATGATCTCCATCAACATTAGATATAAAGTGAGAGGTTAACCTGCTCTTATAATACTTTAAAGATTCTGTTACCATTCGAGGTCCAAGATCAGAACCCCCAATCCCAATATTCACAACATCAGTAATTTTTTTTCCTGTTGAACCTGTTATTTGACCATTAAGAACTTTATCACTGAAACTTTTTATCCTTTTTCTATCATCAATAATACCAGGAACAACATTGAGACCATCCACTAAAATTTTGTCACTAGCAATACATCTACAAGCAGTATGAAGGACAGATCTATTTTCAGTTTTATTAATTTTTTTACCCGAAAACTGGGACTGAATAGCATTTTCTAAGTCACATTGTTTTGCCAGATCTAATAACAGGCCTAAAGTTTTACGGTCGAGTCTGTTTTTTGAAAAATCAGCATAAAAATTTTTCCATGAGACAGAAAAATCACTCAATCTTTTAGGGTCTTGAAAAAAGTCAAGTATTTTAGAATTTTTAATTTCTTCAAAATGATTCGTAAGATTTTTCCAAGCTATCGTATCGGTTGGAGAAATATTTTTTAGTGCCATTTCGATTATTAAATTTTATTGACAAAGTTAACATTTGATCCAATAGAATCAAGTTGTCTTTTAATAGGCTTCATGTAAGTTAAGTATTTATCTTTTAAATTTTGTGAAATAGGTTTGGCCTCAGGAAGTTTCTGTCTCATGGGGTCAACCTGTTTACCGTTTTTCCAGAAACGATAACATACATGTGGTCCTGATGTATTACCTGTCATACCAACCGTTCCAATGTAGTCACCCTGTCTTACGAATTGACCTTTTTTAACTCCTCTTTTTTTCATGTGCAAATATTGAGTGGAGTAAGTCGCATTATGTTTAATCATAACGTAATTTCCGTTCCCTTTGGTATACCCTGATTTAACTACAGTTCCACTAGCTGTTGTTCTTATTGGAGTCCCCTCAGGAGCTGCAAAATCAGTCCCTAAATGTGGTTTTACTCTACCATAGTAGGCAATTTTTCTTCTTAAATTATATCTGGAAGAAATCCTGCTAAACTGGACAGGGGATCTTAAGAAAGCTCTTCTTAAGTTTTTTCCTATCTCATCAAAATATTCGAAGATTCCTCTTTTGGGGTCAGTTTCAAATTCAATAGCATAGAATGCTTTTTTTCTGTGCTCAAAGTACGCTGAATGGATTCTATTGAGACCAACATAAACAGAATCATCTACAAATTTTCCAGTATAAATCATTTTAAAATTATCCCCTTTTTCCAATCTAAAAAAATCAATATTCCAAGCATAAATTTCAGAAAGTTCATTTGAAAGCAGCGGAGAAAGTTTTTTTTCTTGCATTGTTTCAGAGAGTGAACTTGTTATGGTGCCCGCGGCCTCAAACTCAACTAATTTAACAGCTTTTGCTTTTTTTTCTGCCCAAAGAGAATCGCTTAATGAAACCAAAACATAATCAATTGGGTTGGGTTGATACACAAAAACTATTGGTTTTTTTAAAGAATCTTTAGAAAATAAAATCATGTAAGGTTTACCAACATTTACTTTCCTAATGTCATAAACTCGTTTAACTTTTTGTACGATATTGTAAATTTGAGGGTAATAAAGATTGTTTTTTTCTAAAATTGTTCCAAAAGAGTCACCTCTCTTTATAGTATCTCTTAATACATGGTAGTCATTTAGTGTGTAGCCAAACTGTTTGACTATTTTTTCTTTTTTTTCAGAGATCACATTTTTGCTTGGCTCATTTCTACAAGAACAAAAAATAAGAATAGAAAAAATTATTAGAATTCTAGTCATTAATTTTGATTTCGAATGGATATTTGAGTCCTTTAAAACCATCAATATCTGCTTCAATTGATCCAATTCTCAGATCAGCTTCAATTTTAATTGGAATTTTATTTTTATCATTACTCACCCATAGGTAAAGGTCTCCACTCTCACTAAAAACCCGTCCGGACTGAATGAAAGGCTCAAATTTAATGCAATTGACAACTCCAAATTTAGTTTTGACATTTTCATATCCAATAAACTTCATCTTAAACTCATAGTTTTCAGCATCAAAAAACATAGTGATTTTAATTATCTCATTTTGCTTTAATTTTTTAACATCAAAATGATTTCTTAAAAAATAAAATGTTGAAATTATATCTTGAACATTTTCTTCAATTGGAATATATTCTATCGTATTATTTTTAATATCATTGACTATTGCTTGATTGTTTCGATAATCATAATCTATTTCAATATTTTTTGTATAACCCCCCTCGTTTATATTTCTTATTGATTTTATAGGTTTGACGAATTCCTTTCTAAAAACACTTTCATATACATCATCAACTTTAAAAAATAATCTAGCTAGCCCTGTAGTTCTACCAATTGCAGTGGACTTAAAAACTTGCTCATTGTTTATTATCGTATCTTTTAGATTTATCGTAGCGTAGCTTGCATTAAAAATACCATAATGAATTCTGAATTTAATCCACTCACCAGATTGAAAAGTTTCAAAAGAAGATTTAACAAAAGTATTAAGATTCACTTTAGAATTCTGACTATAAATTAATGTTGTGAAAAAAAAACTAATAAAAGTCAAAGATGCTATTATTCGCATATATACAAAAATATAAATACTAGTTATATGTATCTAAAAATGATTTAATTTTTTTTGCTTTTGAAACACCCACTTCTTTAGACAAATCAAATTCTGATATTTCTTTAATATTATTTAAAGATTGGTACTTTCTTAAAATAAGAAATTTTGTTTTTTCTCCAATCCCAGGAATGAGATCAAAAGTTGACTCTAATGCCTTTTTACTTCTCTTGTTTCTATGGAAACTAATTGCAAAACGATGGGCTTCATTTCTTAAATGTTGAATAATTTTCAAAGTTTCTGATCTCTTATCCAGATATAAAGGGACATTGTCATTTGGATAAAAAATTTCTTCTAGTCTTTTGGCAATTCCTATAATTGGAATATTGTCAAGACCAAGTTTCTTCATTGCTTTCACACTTGAACTTAACTGCCCCTTTCCGCCATCAATAATTATAAGGTTTGGAAGAGAAGATTTTTCCTCAATCGCCTTTCTGTATCGTCTGTGTACTACTTCTTCCATTGAAGCATAATCATCTGGCCCTTGAACAGTTTTTATATTATATTTTCTATAATCTTTTTTTGAAGGTTTAGTATTTTTAAAAACCACACAGGCAGCCACAGGATCAGAACCCTGAATGTTTGAATTATCAAAACAATCAATATGTTCGGGAATTGAGTTTAACTTTAAATCGATTTTCATTTGTGACATAATTCTTTTTGAGTGTCTTTCAGGATCGATCAATTGAACCTTTTTTAACTTCTCAATTTTATATATAGTAGCATTTTTTTTTGATAGTTCTAACAACTTTAAGTTATCACCAGCTTTAGGGATAATGAATTTAAGAGATTTTAATTCTTCAAAACGAAAAGGACATATAATGGTTTTATTTTTAGAATTAAATTTCTTTCTTATGTCAACAACACATAAAAGCAGAATATCTTTTTCATTTTCATCTAATTTCTTTTTGACTTCTATATTATGAAATCTAACTATTCTTCCGTGTGCAACCTCCAAGTAATTGATATAGGCATGGGTGAAGTCTGAAACAATACTAAAAACATCTATGTTGTTTAGTTTTGCATTTACGACAGTTGATCTGAACTGATAATTTTCTAAATGCTCTAACTTCTCCTTGGTCTTTTGGGCATTTTCGAATTCCATTATATTAGAATAATTGAGCATTTGTTCTTTGAGGAATTTTTTGGAGGAACTAAATTTTCCCTTTAAAATTTGACGTATATTATTAATATTTTCATCATAATCCTCCTCTGATATTATACTATCTGAATCATTTTTTTCACCCAAACCAAAACCTAAAACAAGAGTATTCCCTCCTTTTTGAAGTATTCTCAAATAAAGCTTTTGATTTAAGTTTTTAATCTTTTTTTCACTTAAATTATAATTACTAATTCTTAAGGGGAATAAATTTTGAATTAAGTCAAGTAATACATTTATAGTCTTTTTATTTGTGTAGGGTCCGAAATACTCAGATCCATCTTTAATCAATTTTCTGGTGAACAGAACTCTTGGAAACCTTTCATTTTTAATCGTTATCCAAGGGTATGTTTTGTCATCCCTTAGTAGAATATTATACTTGGGTTGGTATTTTTTAATTAACGAATTTTCAAGCAGTAAAGCGTCAGATTCAGAGGAAACTACAACATGTTTTAAATCAAAAATATTTTTAACCAAGTTTTTTGTTTTTTGTGATCCAAGATTTTTTCGGAAGTATGATGCAACTCTTTTTTTTAAATTCTTAGCCTTTCCAACGTAAATAATTTTTTTGGAATTATCAAAAAACTGATAAACACCTGGAGAGCTAGTTAGATTTGAAACTTTGATTTGAAGATTTTCTTTGCTCACTTATCTAAAATAAATGTTTTAATTTTGAAATATAAAATTACTTAACTTTTAAATGGAAATTTTATTCGGAACCTTTATTGTTAATATAACATTTTTAGGAGTCACATTTTTTATTAATTGTGACAATGCAAAATACCTACTAAGCGGATACAATACAATGTCTAGAGACGAACAAAAATCTTTTTATCTTGAAAATTATTTAATATTTTTTAAAAATTTTTTTATAAATCTCACTTTATACACGTCATTAATTTTTTTGATGTTCTATTTGGCTTTTGGAGAAGGTGCTGCAATTATTGCCTATGTTATTTCTATTATTTTACCTATTCCTTACATGGTTTACATTGGCAACAAGTTTAAAAATAAAGTGTAGTGCATAAGAGAAAAATTAGAGAAATTTTTAAGGCTAAAAGAAATTTAATTAACTCAAAAATACTTGAAGATTCAAGTATTCAAATCGCTAATAACTGCTTGAAACTTGAAATATGGCATTTTATAAATTATCACATTTTTTTTCCTATTGAGAAAAATAACGAGGTTAATACAAAGCATCTAATTCAAATTATTCAAGGAAGGGATAAAAATGTAATAATCCCCAAAATTGAGGATAATTTTAATCTTAAA
>MDTC01217697.1_pt1 | contig 10525 bp, 8 predicted proteins | sample 811181 | NCBI WGS metagenome assembly MDTC01 (sample SAMN05326644, study PRJNA326480) | marine metagenome | isolation source: seawater | place: Pacific Ocean: North | collected 2011 | reverse complement strand
TAATATTCTGCTGTACGACTTCCCAATCCTAGACAGGTTAAAAAATGAATACAAACAGTGCCTTTTTTCTAATACCTACAAGGAAGGTGAGGGAAATAAAAAGTGGATTTTTTGGCCTAAGTATTCAAGGTTATATGATAAATCTAAATATTACCTTAGAAACACAGAAAAAGCACACAGATGCTGCTTTATAGGAACTCCCACGAATACGAAAAGAAATAGAGTTGCTGGATACTGGTCTCAAATATGCGATGCGTGGAGTCTTAAAGGTGGTCTACCATACGAAAAATATCTAGAAGTTTGCGCAAGCTGTACTTTTGGTTTATGTCTTCCCGGAGTAGGGCCAAAGTGTCTAAGAGATGTAGAATATATGGGAATAGGAGTTATACCAATAGTCGTAGATTGTGCGGCGATGAATCTTTATCACAATCCACCTGTAGAAAATGAGCATTATTTGCTTGTGAAAGACATTGAAGATTGTTTTCATAAGATAGATAATATGTTAGCAAGCCCACAAAAAATTAAACAAATGTCACAATCCTGTATAGAATGGTTTGAAAAAAACTGTTCTGTTGATGGATCTTTTAAAACAACAATGGAGATAATAAATGATTGACATCACATTAGAAAAAAATCCAGAACTTTATGTAGACTACCTAAAAGGTCTAGAGTTTTTAAGTAATATTAAAAATGAAGACTATGAGTACCCCAAAGAAAAAGTTAAGTTTCACATTTACACAGAAGTAAAAAATGAAAAAGAACTAGAGTGCGTTAAATCTTTTCTAGCTACTCAAAATTTAGACCATACAGAATTAATTATCTGGTCTGATTATTGTATTGAAGATAATGAACTAATACAGCAATACAAAGACTATCTAACACTAAAAGTTTACGACGCTAGAAAAGAAGCTGTAGGAACTCCAATGGAGCATGAGCATACAATGCTAGATGCTTCCGACACTAAATACTACCTCAAGTCAGACCTTTTTAGATTAATGATGTTGCATAAGTATGGCGGCGTGTGGGCCGACATGGATATTGTCTTTTTAAGAGATTTTAAGCCAATTTTAGATCAAGAATATATGTATCAGTGGGGTAGTGAAACTCAGTATGGTCGCGAAGGTGCGTGTGCAACGGTTTTAGCAATGAAGCAACAGAGTGAGTTTTCATATAAAATGCTAGACGTTGTAAAAACTATGCCACCACTACGAGATTCAACCATTTGGGGAAAAGATACATTCGCAAAACTATGGCGTGAATGGCCCAACTTCACCATCTTTCCATCTACATTCTTTAATACTGAATGGCTCATAAATCAAACAGCGCGGACTCGAAACGATAAGAAATATAATGAGTTTAGAGAATTAGTCGGACATGGATTTGATAAAATTGAAACAAATGAAGACTTCTTATTTTTAGATGCTTTTGCTTGGCACTGGCACAACACATCTAACAAAGATAGAAAAATAGAAAAAGGTTCTAAATTCGATTTACTAAGAAGCAGAACAAACAAACTACTAAAAGAAAAAGGACTATAAAAATGGAATCAAGTATAACAAATTTTTGGGACAATAGAATAGGTCATCTATCTGTAAAACAAGCAAAAACCATTTTAGAAAAACTAAAAAGCCGAAATATTGAAAACGTCTTAGAGATCGGTTTTGCTGGAGGTAGACATACATACACGATATTAAAATCATTTAATATTAAGAATATGGTATCTATAGATATTATTTTTACGAAAGTCTGTCATGAAAAAATTGATCAAATTAAAAAAGAATTTAAACAAATTGAATTTATACAAAATGATTCTAAAGCGGCTCTAACGGAAAGTTTTATGAAAGAAAAATTTCCAGACGGAATAGACTATGTTTTAGTAGATGGTGGACACAGCTATAATGATGCTATGTCAGACATGAAGAACACATATAGGTTTTTGAATACGGGTGGAGTTATGATTGTAGACGATTATAAAAGTAAAATTTGTCCTATACAGGACGTTGATAATGCAGTTATGGATTTTGCTAAACAGCAGGGTATAGATTACGAAGAGGTTTTTACTGAGGACGGAAAAGGTATGGCTTTTTTTGTAAAATAACCTTGAAAAAATGTAGTTCCTAAACTATAATAGTAGTAAGGAGGACAATATATGAGAATATTACTAACAGGTGCAAGTGGATTTTTAGGACAAAACCTAATGGCTCATTTACCAAAGTTTCTTGGTGAAGACTATGTGGTATCTGGTATTGGGTCTAAGAATTATGATCTAAGGAACTACCACGCTTGCAGAAAATGCTTAGAATACTATAATCCAGATGTTATACTACACGCTGCTGGCTCTGTTGGCGGCATAGGTGCAAACCAAGAAAATCCGGGTAAGTTTATGTATGATAATCTTATTATGGGTACAAATCTGATTGAGGAGTCTAGAAAGCAGATGGTTCCTAAGTTTGTTTTGCTGGGTACGGTATGCGCATATCCAAAACACTGTCCGGTTCCATTCTCTGAGGATAATCTGTGGAATGGATATCCAGAGGAAACAAACGCGCCCTATGGTATAGCTAAGAAGGCTTTGATGCGCTTGCTTCAAGCCTATGGTGAACAGTATGGTATGCGTGGCGCAAATCTTATTCCCGTAAATATGTATGGGCCGTATGACCATTTTAACTTAACAAGTAGTCACGTTATCCCAGCTTTGATATTAAAGTTCTACAGCGCAATTAAAAATGGAGAACAAGAGGTTGAGATTTGGGGTACAGGTGAAGCGTCAAGAGAATTTTTATTCGCAAAAGATTGCGCAGAGGCAATCGCATTGGCAATCAAAAAAGACGTAAGCCTAGACCCCATCAATATTGGTACAGGTAGTGAAATAAAGATTAAAGATTTGGTTACTGAAATTGCAGAGCAGATGGGATACGAAGGATCTATTGTCTATGACAAGTCTAAGCCAGACGGACAGCCTAGAAGATGTTTAGATACCAGTAAAGCAGAATCTGTTTTAGGATTCAAAGCAAAGACAGATCTTCAAGAAGGATTAAGACAAACAATTAAGTGGTTTTTAAACGATACAAACTGGGAGAACAACGTATGAATCTAGGAATCTACATACCCTCGCTCGGACCTTCAGAGCTTAACAACGTGTTATTTACAAAACTTAATCAATACGTAGAAGAAAGCACTTTTGATGATGTCTCGTTATTTTACGATGATATCAACTTCTGCCCTATTGATGCTAAGTTTGGGCTGTTTAATACGCATAATCTTTGGAACTTTACCGGAACCCTGTTCTGCTTTTCGTTAGATCTCGTTCCTAAACTAGAAAATACAGTAAATAAATTTAAAACTGTTTTAGTGTATGACAACAGAAAAAACATCTTTAATATCTTAAAGGCTATGGAAAGCTATGATGTTATGGCAGTGACCCAAGAACACGCCAAGTATTTGAGTCGTGTTACCGGTAAAGAAGTAGAAATTTTAGAATCCTTTGATTTTTCAAAGGCTTTGGAGTTAGCAAAATGAAAACATCTGATGAAAAAATAATCTTTATGTATACAGACAAGCTTATGTCTACATACGAAATCGCAAGAAAGCTAGAAACTTATCCAAATAAAATTACAAGAACTCTTAAAAAGCATGGTGTTGAGCTTAGAGATAAAAGCCAAGCACAGAAGCTAGCTTTAGATCAGGGTAGGTGTAAACACCCAACTGCTGGAAAAGAGCGATCACTGGAAGAAAGAGTTAAAATTAGCTCCGGTCTTGTTTCTTATTGGGATTCTATAACAAAAGATGAAAGAAAACGCAGGTCAGATCAGGCGAAAGAAAGATGGAGTAAAATGTCTGCATCTCAAAAAGACAGGATGTCACAGCTTGCTACGGCAGCAATACGACTTGCAGGTAAGGAAGGATCAAAACTTGAGAATTTTATTGGCGATAAAATACAAGAATCAGGATATAGGCTTCAATACCATAACAAAACTTTGATTCCTACAGAAAAACTAGAAATTGATATTTACATTCCTGAACTAAAGACTATAATTGAAGTAGACGGCCCTTCGCACTTCTTGCCAGTGTGGGGCGATGAGAAACTACAGAAACAAATAAAAGCTGATTTACATAAATCTGGCTTGATTTTGAGTCGTGGTTATGCTATAATTAGAGTGAAATCAGTTGGTAGAGAATCATTGAGTAAAAAGGAAAGGTTATCTAATGATGTAGTTAATCATCTAAATAGTATAAAGAAGAAGTTTCCCCCTAAAGCAAAGAGATTTATTGAGGTTGAATAATGAGTAATGATGATTTGTTTGAAAGTGTTGAGCTTGAAACACCCTCCAACACAGACGTTGGAACTAAAGATGTTGTACAATCCGCAGTAAACATTACAGATGTTGAATGGAACGATTATGTATTGTCAAACTTCAATGAGAATGAGATGTTTGATGGCCGTCCTCTTTGTGCTGGATTGCGCAGAGTTGCAGAGCTTCTTCTCGGAAGAATTGTTGTGAGTAGACCTACTCAGATTTTTCCACCCACTAGTGGTGACGAGATTGGTAGAGCTACAGTTGTTTGGGAAGTAGTATTTGAAGATGGTAGTGTCTTTAGTGACGTAGCTGATGCGTGGGAAGGCAACACTGACGACACATTTTGCGTGTTTAACACCGCTACTGCTGCAACGAGGGCAGAAGGTCGTGCGCTTAGAAAAGCTCTTAGACTCAAGACTGTGGCCGCTGAAGAGATGACCACAAAGGATACTGCAAAGATGGCTAAGAGTATCAGCAAAACTAATGTGGTACAAAAGGCTGGTGCTGAATACAACTCAGCGGACAGGGTTACACCCAACCAGCTAGGATTTATCAACACTCTAGCAGAGCGTAATAATATAGATCCCGTAAAACTATTTAGCGAGGTGTTTAATTTGACACAAGCAACGAAGGTTACTAAAGCTCAAGCGCACAATGCAATTGAGAAATTAAACGAATACGAGAGGGATAAAAGCACTATCCCTGACAATATTCTAGGTTATGACTCTAACTGGAGGAATTGATGAAGGTAGTTTATAATACTAGAAACGGTCGTCTATCAGTCGAATTGTCTGGTGACGACCAAAAGACAGTATTTTCAGAAATCGCTAAATTTCAAGAGGTTTTTGAGGAATCTGTCTGTGGTAAATGCGGAAGCGATAACGTAAGATTTGTTGTCAGAAATGTTGATGACAATGAATATTATGAGCTTCGCTGCGCAGATTGCGGTGCGCGTCTAGCGTTTGGTGTGAACAAGAAGGGTGGAACACTCTTCCCGAAACGTAAAGATGCAGATGGCAACTGGTTGCCTGATCGCGGCTGGGTTAAATGGAATTCCAAGACCGGTCAAAATGAATAAAAAAGGCCAGTAGCACACCACTACTGACCTCGTAGAAGGAGTCGTCGAAAGACGGCTTCTTTTTTTAAAACCAGAATCTATCCCACCAACCTTGTGCAGCACCAAGGAAATAGATTCCAACCAAAACGCCACCCAAAGCTGCTGTTCTTCTGATTAGCTTGTGCCTTCTGATAAACCCGTGACACCTGCACGCGCAACTTTTTGGGCAAAGTTCATCACACTTACATCTTTTGAAAAGCGGCATAATAGACCCCTATAGATATTCTAGAGTAAAGTAAAGTCCGAAAGCTGTCTTACTACCAATTGTTTCAGGACTGGCGCTGATAGCAACATACCAATCATGTCTAGTAGATTTGTGCGTATTACCTTCTTTTGTAAGCCAATTTAGTTTACTATTAGCACCAACACCGTCAGGATCGCTAGTACCATCAGTTACATTACCATTGAGACCGCTAACGCCGGGACTTGATGTGAAATTCATGTCTGGGACATCACCGCCCACGGTTGGTTCAAATTCAAACCATTCATGTGTCGCAACACCCTCTGCTGTATTACTAGCTCTGTGATCTAAAGCTATAACGCCGTCAGCAGCGTTGTTACCAACAGTTGGATGCGGGTGACGAACCTCGTAAACAGCCGTCTCCACCTCTGTAGCGTGAGTATCAATATCATTACGATCAAAAATTCTTAATTTACAGTTTTGTGTAGCTACAGCTTCATCGTTTGTAAATCTAATATTTAGTGGCGCCCAGTAATTAGGAACGTCCTCTAGATCATAATCAGTATCAGAACCGTTGTGGTTCATCTGTGTAGCAGATTTCCACTTGGTATTTTGCAGTTTTGTTCCGCCTGTGCTGGTTCCGTCAGAATTTGTAACCCAAGTGGTATTTTGGTACTGACCAACAGGTACAGACAGATTAAATCCATCACCAAAGAATCCAAGTCCAGATCCAGACAGGTGATCAATTGTGGTTGCATCACTGGGCGAAAGACTCACCCCTTGATTTATATTTGCGTGAAATGTAATTGCCGCTGCCATTTTTAATGTCTCCTATAAGAATATGCATATTCAGTATATTATACACGAAATTAGTTAAAGAATCCAAAATCATCAATGCCTCCACCGGCTCCTCCAGCACCACCAATGGTTCCATCTCCATCGGAATTATCCAAAAATCCGAAGAAACTATCGTCACCACCGCCAGTACCACCAAAATCAAACATTGGATCATTCCAGTTGATGTCGTCGCCAACACCCCCGCCACCAATATTGTTGTTAATTGTCATAGTAATCTTCTGTTCTCTAGCCTGTGGAATGTTTGGAGAACCATTTGAATCTATACCAACGTGACTGATATCATTATGATAACGGAAAAATAGATCATAAGAATTATCTGAATCAACATTATTAATTTGGAACTGATTAGAGGCATTAACGCTTAAATTGTCTCTAGAAAAGGCGCTGAGTCTGATTGGCCCTGTAGCATCCAAAGCCTCTTTGGGTTTCTGGTCTGTCAAAAGCGGTGAAAATACTACCGTCCCACGTACAACATACGCTATCAACCCCTCACCCTGTGGTGGTTTATCACCCTGAGTAAGCGGCTGAACAGTCAATTTTGATATAATTGGCGCCGCAACTGTTACATCATCAGAGTAAGTAATTGTGTTATTAGTCCATATATCTTTTAATTCACCCTCGGTGGGTAAAATAGCCTCGTTTCTGAAGTCTTCGGGAGAATAAGAAAAACCACGATCATTTTCACTTCTATTTACAAGAGAAGTAATACGACCAAGAGCGCTAACACCACCCTCTGGAATCTTCAAAATAACTGCGCCACCAGTACCACCAGTAACCGTAAACTCTTCACCAACACTATAGCCAGCACCACCGTCTACAATAATTATATCATGAGCATCAGCCTGTAATTCGTCTCCACGCTCAATAGTAACAACACTATCAACCTTAATACCTATAGTTCTATATTTATATGAATAAGGTAGTAATTTTCCACGTCTAGTTCCATTATACCACCAGTCGTCTTTTTCTCTTATTTTATTATCAACACCAACGTCACCAGTATAAATAGTAGCATCCCCGTATATTTTATCATCTATTTCAGAAAGACCACCATTCCACTTGGTAGGTACTTTAAGGTCTACACCATGAAGCTGCTTTCTAATTGGGAACCAACCGCTAGGATCTGCATAGCCTCTCGGTAAAGTATTATCCTCTGGAATCAACCCATCTTCCCGTAATCTTTCGTTAACTGAGTCTAAAGTAATATCACTTGAACTACTAGCAAAATCTCTAATAATAACACCACTAGCTATTGTCGCAATATCAAAATATTGCTTATAAGGTCCAACACCGGGATTAAAATGATGAACAACAAAGTATCTAGGATCGTATAAAGTTAACTCTCTGGGCCAGTGTTGATAGCATCTCATGAATAAGTCTGTAGTATTTGCCTCATCAAAGTTACCTAAATTTAAAGATCTCTGCGTTCCACCGCCCGCTATAGCAAAATCTTCTAAGTGAACATTCTCGGTAGATACAGATAAAGTACCTACAGATCTTATGGACATAGTAGCACCGATAATACCAATACCACCTAAAGAAAGATCTCCATCTAGTGCGTTCCACTTGTAATTAGGTCCAGCATACCATAAATACGGATATCCGTTATCTTTATCTTGTTCTATCTCATCTTCTACGAATTGAGGTAGATCAGATCCATACTTTAAACCGTAAGCTCCAACCAAACCGTCTCTTGCATCTTCTTCAAGTTGTAAATAATGAGGATCTGAAGGCTCTTCTAGTCTTAAAAGATTTCTTCTGACGCTAACTGTTGATATCGGAGAGTTATATCCAACACCCTGCCATAATCTTTCAGAATCTACACCCCTACCTTCATAAGCCCCTCCGGGTTGTCCCATCGCACCCAACTCCGTTGCCGCTGGAGGTGCGAAGTCAAACTCAAACCCATCGTAATTTTTAGCAGCACCTCCCGGATTTGTACTTCCGATATTAGATCTTTCTAGAAAAGAATATAATTCTTTTGTTAATGGTCTAAATTGTATTCTAGTAAACCTTGATGGTTGTAAATCATAGGCCGAGTTATTAAGCTCTTCTATAGCAGGAGTTTTTTGACCACTTGGATCTTCAAGGATTTCAATCTTGCGCTCAAAAACCCATCCGTATCTATCTTGTGTGCCTAACTTGTCACCACTAGAAAAGATAAAGTCATGAATATCTCCACTAAAAGATACCCTATCTGGATGTTTGTTGTCATCAGTAATGTCAAATATTGCAGCATCAGTTATTGGGTATCCATTTTTTCCCGCCTTAGAAGCATTTGTAGCAATATCAGCAGGTAAGTGTTTTAAGGCTGTAGCTTCAACATCTCGGAACATTCCAAGTTCTTGATGGCCGTCTGCTGCTCCCCCAATAGCAACAACGTCATTATTGTTTTCTAAAACATTACCACTAACAGGTAGGAAATGCAAGTATTCTCTACCATTATAGCGAGGAAGTACCGTACTAAAATAAGTCCCCTCGCCAGCAGCGTTTGCGCTCATTTTACTTACAAAATCACTAGTTGATGAGTATCCGTCTGGAAAAACACAACCAAAGAAAGGATAAGTATTTCTAATTTCATTGTCATAATCTTTATCTTGCACGTCTCTAAAATACTCTGTATTAGATAGCGCATTTCCGTTTTCGCCTTGAATGTATGCTGGAGTTTCTAAATATAGATTTTCTGCTAAGTAATTAATTTTACCTTCGGGAAAAAAGTAATTCTCATTCAATCTTGACTCTGACACAGCACCTTTTCTGGTTCTTGTGCCTCCAATAGAATCACCCATAAAATCCCAAGAAGTAACTTGATAGAATTCATTTAGGCCGCTAACTTTAGCCATAAAAGAACTATCATATCTTTCAGAGTTCTCAGTAAAAATATCATCTGAATAATACTTAGCATAAAAACCTTTTTCATACTCTTGTGGTGTTACAGCATCGCCAGAAGCATCCTTAAAGTGCCACTGCTGATTTGTCATTAGGTACATAAATTCCCACTTAGGATCTCTGTTTTCAATCACTTTAGGTGTTGCGTCACCAGAAGAAACAAAACCAAGAGGAAACCAAACACCCTCAATTCTATTCAAGATAACCATCTCGCCTCTAGTGTATCTCACGGGGCTGATGTTAGCTACTTTTATATGCGCTTTTGAAAAGTCGTCAACCTTACGAGTTTCCTCGTATGTGTTGTAAACTGGCGCCCACTGGCGAGGGTTGGTATTCTGCATATGTATTGGGATTGCAGATCCAAAAATAATTTCTTGACCTTTATCATGATCCAGTATAGTATCAACAGAGTCTGCTTCTAAATCTTCAATAGTTACACCCGCTGCCGGTTCTAAATCTGTAGTTAATACAGCCAAAACCTGTGGCGTACCAGACTCAAACTTTCCTAAAAAATCAGTATAAGTTAGAGCAAGCTCGCCCGCAACTTCTGCTTTTGGATGATAAACATCTGGTATTCTAAATAATTTTCCATCTTCCGACTGAAGAAAGTCTCCAGCCCCATAATGACTGCGTTTACCAACCACATCAAAATTCTTTAAAGATACCTTTCTTTCTATTTCTACTGGCTGCTCAGTGGAAAAAAGATAAAGCCTAAATCTTGTATCTTCTACTTTTTCGCCAGATACTTTTTTCTTTATTTCACCTTCCTCTGTTTTCTCGATCCCCTGTGTTCTGAATTTAAGCTTTGCTGTCCAACTTATACAACCTTGCTTACTAGACATAACGTCTACTAAAAACTCTCTTCTAAGCCTGTCTGTGATACTCCAAATGGTTGTATCTTCACCGGTAGGGTCTTGCAAAAGCAAAGTATTTATATGTCTATTTAGAGCTATTATGTACTCTAGAAATGTTTGTTGTCCGACACTAGGAGAGTCAGAAATAGCCACATCGCCCTCGATAGGAACGTTGATAAGATCTAATTCACTAGAAGTCCATATTCTTCCGGGTTGGGCGGGATCTATTTGTGAATACAGATCCTCAAATTCCCAGTCAGAACATTTTTCGTAGAACGCATATTTTCCGTTTTTACCTTTAGTCCTCCAAGCGGTAATATTAATAAAT
>MDTC01156808.1_pt1 | contig 10525 bp, 4 predicted proteins | sample 811181 | NCBI WGS metagenome assembly MDTC01 (sample SAMN05326644, study PRJNA326480) | marine metagenome | isolation source: seawater | place: Pacific Ocean: North | collected 2011 | reverse complement strand
ACAAAACCTACATCAGGCTGCAACTCAGAATTATTCTTTCTACTACTAACATCAATTGGTCTAGCCATAGTAGGCACAGGAGTGCTTATATCTCTTAAATAACCAGCATATTGTCTTACATTAGTCACTATATTAGGAATTACAAATTCCAATACTTTACCATTTAATTTTTTTATTTGTTCTTTTAATTTACAATCATTGTTGCATGCTTCCTGTAGATACATAGCTCTCATTACAACATGAAGATTATCCTCTGATTGTTTTCCTATTTGAACATCTATATTTTCACTCATTAATTTTTTATTAACATTAAATACTGTTGCCTTTTGTAGCAAGTCTATATTATCTCTTGAAAAAAAATATTTACTAACTGCGGTTTCTTCATGATAGTGATGAAGTGTATTTCTAAAATCACTATTTTGTCCTACACCATGATCTTGATGAAGCTGAAATGGTCTTCCGTTTTTATAGTCTGATACATCGACCCTTCCTACGTATTTTTGTTGTGTAAAATCTGACATAATATATAATTTTAATATAAAAAAATTTTAAATTTTAATCATTAGGATTATATCATTCTAGTTTTTAAGAAATCACTAGTGTTTCTTTTACTATTAATATTCATAAAAATACTATTCTGAAGATTATTATTTATCAAATTTCCACTTGTAAGTCTTACTACATTAACACCTATAGAAAAATCATTTGTAGAAATTACACCAGTAGATTTATTTAATGTATAATCTATTCCAGTATAAATTACATTGAATAAATTACTTGAATTTAATGGAACTGGATTTACATTCGCTGTTGTTTTTTCTCCTAGAGCAAGGATAGGATGTGATTTACTAGTGGATTCTAAAAACTGCACTAATCCATTATTATCTACTGCGCCAATAGGAGTATCTATTACAAGATTAGACAAAGAAATATGGTCTCCTACTTTATACTCATCCGGTGAAAAATATTCATTGGTTCTAATTACAAGTTTATTAGCGTCTAAAGTTATATAATCGATAGTAAGGTAATCATTTAATAGCGATAAGGTGTTTCCATATGGGTCGCATATTGTAAATTTTAAGTCAAATAAGGAAGCTATTGGAACTTGAAATTCGAATTTTAATGATTCCATAGGTTTAAAAACTAAATTATTAGTATCCATGCTGGCTAATGTAGAATTAGAATTATTGCCTATTTCAATAAAATTAGTATCTCCCTCATTTTTTACATAAGTTCCAGTACTATTTGAGGTATCAAGACTTCTATCTAATACTAATACACCTGATGATTTTCTAATATTGTTATTTGAACCATCAGTATTACCCGATAAATTACTGATTTTTAGTGTAATATAATTTAAATCTTTTATTCTTCTTGTTCTTATGACATTACTATCTGCTGCACTACTTGTAGATATAATGCTGTTTGTATGAAGTCCATGAACCTTTAAAGGGTCTAAATATAAATTGGGCATTACAATTCCTTCTATAGAAAAATCGGCAACATTTTTATAAACTTTTCCTAATGAATTAATACTAAAATCAAAGGTAGTATTCCCACTTTGGAAAAAACGGTCTTTACTATCTACACTAATAAAAAAAATTTCACTTATTGTATCTAACTTATCTTGATTCATTATAATTGGAATATTATTTTTAACTCTTATATTTTCAAGGTCGTTTATATCTATACTTTCTTCACAATCATTATTATTGGAGTCGCTATCAGTGTCAGTATCTCCTCCACTAGATATCATATCTGAATTGTAACTACTATACATTATCTATTAGTATCTATTATTTTTTTACATTTATTTCTTAAATACTGATTTTTTTTTCATAATTTTCACTTTAACAGGTGATAGTTTATCGAGTTCATTAACCCACATTTCAGAAGGATGTGTTGATTCCAAAAATGCTAGATCTTGCTCAAAATTACCCTTCTTATCAAGTAGTTCCTGTATTTTTTCATAGGTCAAATTATAGATAGGCATTCGAAGAAGATACATGTAATCATTTTCTGATGGGGATACAGGATAACCTCTAGTTTTCAATTGTTCGATAATTTCACTCTTTTTCTTCTTACTAATTTGAATTTCTCCACTAATAAATTCAAGAATAAATCGCATTTTTACACTAACATTTTCAATTTCTCGGTTTAGACTATTAATCTGATATTCTCTTCTATCCTTATAGCACTGCAATTTAACTTCACAAAATTCTTTGAGTATTTGATTAGGATCATTTACATTAGTGATTACTGAATCACGATTATAGTAGTTCATATTATTTGTGCTAATCTTTGAAATCAAGTTCAATGCTTTTTCCAAATCGGTAATACCATTTTCATCCTTCTTCTCTATCATTGAATTAATTCTTGAATCTTCAATATCTATATAGAAATCAATATCAGTATCTGTTGAATAACTGGTATAATTCCTAATAAATTGTTTCTTAATCTTTGCTGGAGGCGCCTTGGTGTCAAAGATAAGCGATTCAATATGTTCTTTGAATTTTTCTGTCCAGAAACCTATAGGAAGTTCAGTCACTCTAATTTGATGTTTCTTTGTCTTTTCAAAAATTCCTCTAGAAATGAAATGTGTATCATCAATTTTAAGAATAGTTCCAGTAAAACCCCTATAAAATGGTGTCAATTTAGTTAATTCACTAGTAGGATTTTTAATATAATCCCTAATATTCCTTACAATATCAAGATAATTATACTGAGGGATATCGCTACTCCAACCAGTTCCAATTCCATTACATCCATTAATAAGAATCATTGGCAATAATGGGATGTAATATTTAGGTTCAACTCGTAGAGTATCGTCATAGTTATATTCATACACATTCTCATCTAGAGGATTAAATAGAGTTTCTACATTACTTGAAAGATGTGTGTGAATGTACCTGGGTTGCGCACTATCTTCTCCACCTAGAATACGAGAACCAAATTGTCCAATAGGTTCAAGTAGTTCCATATTGTTCGAACCAACATAACGCTGAGCCATTTTGATAATAGTTTTCTGTAGCGAAGCTTCACCATGATGATATGCACAATGTTCGCTAATGTATCCTGCCAATTGTGCTACCCTGATTTCTGAATACAACTTTCTTTTTAAACACCCAAAAAGCACCTTTCTCTGCGAGGGTTTAAAACCATCAATTCCACTTGCGATAGAACGAATATTATCTGAGTTTGAAAAGTGAATTAGGTCTCTATGAACAAAATCATGAACTGGAACATGTTTCTTGTTATAGTCTAGTGTATAATTTGAATCATAACCCTTCAACCAATCTTTTCTCTGATCAGCTGAATTGGGTGTTTTACCAAAAGCAAGGTCAATAGCTTCACGAGCTTCTGGAGTTTCTCCTTCATAGACTACTGTTTTCAGATTCTTAAAATATTCTTTAGCTTCTGCTGGTGTGCTTGTGCCAAGTCCTTTGTAGTATTTACAAGTATAACCATTTCCTGAAGTTTCATTCCATGTATTAAAATCCTTTAGAGAATAGAAATCCAAAGTAGATTTACCTTTCTTAGCTTTAACAATAGGTGTAAGCATTCCAAGTAGAAATCCTGGACGACTAAAGAGACTAGGCCAAAGTGTTTGAAACAAGTTGAATAGTAGTCCCTTAATATGAGAACCATCTTCATCCTGATCCGTCAATACCATAATCTGACCATAACGAAGTTCATCAATGCTTGTATATTCCTTGTTAGCTTGAAGGCCAATAATTTTTTTTATATTATTAATTTCTTCATTTTCTAGAAGTTTTTTAACATTTTTCAAGTCTCTTACATTCATAAGTTTTCCCTTCAATGGAAAGATACCATACTTATCTCTTCCAATGATTCCAAGACCAGTCATAGCCATAGTCTTTGCCGAGTCTCCTTCAGTTAGAATAAGACAACACTGACTAGACTTTGCTGTTCCTGCCCAATTAGCATCTTCCAATTTTGGAACTCCTCGAATCTTGTTCTGCTTTTTACCATCACCCTTTTTCATATCTTTTTGTTCTTTCAACTGATTAAGTAACAATGCTTTTTCCATAATACCACACTTAAGAACTCCTTCAATAAATTTATCTGAAAGTTCGCACTTGCTTCCAAACTTAGAAGCATTGGTTGTTAGTGTTTCTTTGGTCTGACTATTGAAACTAGGATTATCAATTACACTTTTGACAAAGAGCATTAGATTCTCTTTTATAAAAACTGGTTTAACATCAATCTTCTTTTTCTTTTTAATAAGAGCAGACACCTTTTTACAAATTTGATTAGAAATGTATTCTACATGTTTTCCACCCTGATAAGTATTGATGCCATTTACAAATGAAATATGCTCAAAGTTAATGTGTGGATTAAGCGCAGCGACAACACTCCATCGTTCATTAGGAGCCTCAAATACTCTAGGAGTTTCTGATTTATCACCAAGATACATTTGGGTATATTTCTCGAAATTTTTGTATTCAACCTTAGTGTCATTCAAGAATACACTTGTTTTGTCATCGGTGCATGCCGCCATATCAAATGTCCTCTTCTCAATAATTTTAATCATATCGGTTGAAAGCCCACTTTGTCCGCCAAGTAGTTTGTAGTCAGGGACATATGTAATTTTTGTCATTGGTTTAGTCTTACAAGTTTTAATTTCAGGTTTAGATTTAGAACTCATATTATCTGAAAAAGTAATACTAAAGGATTTTTTAGAATAATGGTCAATTGTTTCTACAGAAAACTTCTTTGAAAAAATATTTGTAAGTTTAGCACCATATCCATTCTTTCCACCTACATGTTTCTTTTCTCCTTCTGTATAATTAGAACTAGTAAGAAGAGAACCAAAAATCATTTCAGGAATATATATATCTTCCGATTCAAACTTTTGAACTGGAATGCCATCGCCATCATTCATTACAGAAATTTCACCTGAAGAAGCATCATATGTCACCCTAATGTTTTTAACACGAATAGTGTTGGGGTCATTTGATTCGCATGTTCTAGTGTATTGGTCAAGTGCATTCACTATAATTTCGTCAAAAATTTTAAATTCTCCAGGAACAAAAGAGACTGGTCCTTTTTTCATACGATTACTTGAATTGTCGAAAAACCAAATATTTTCAGTAGTTTTCTCTATTGAACCCACATATGTGTCAGGAAGTTTCTTGATATGTTCTAGATGTGTATATTTTTGATATTTTTGATTAGATGCCATAAACTATGAATGTTATTGTTTATTTTCAGTTATGTTTAAATCAATTTTAATTTTACTATTAAATAAAATATCTAAGTAATTTAATAAGAGTATGAAGACTACAAATATTTTAATAGCAATAACAATTATAGTGTTGTTTTCATTGTTTTATAGACTATATAATTTCAAACTAGAGCATTTCAATGAAAATAGAGTATGTGATCTAAAAAAACCTAATTTCCGTGAAGAAAAAAATTATACATTATTTTTTAATACAAATACTCCAATTACTAAAGGTGGAACAATTAAATTTAACCCTGAATCCCATGATGAATTTATACAGGAATTTTTAAAATTACTTATTAGTAGAAATATTAGTTTTAATAAATTATATGCCGAAGAATTCATAGATGAATCTGAAGAATCTAAAGAATTCAAAACTCATAAATATGTAATTCAAGATATAGATTACGTTGATACTGAAGCGACAACACAAGCACTTACAATAGAATCATTTACTAATAATACCTCTAGTACTACCTCTAGTACTACCTCTAGTAATATAATTACTGATATCAAAACAAAAACTTTTAATGATATGATAAAGGACTTCTGCACATTACAGAATTCTGAAAAAAAAACTTTTAATTGTGTTTTCTTCGCAGTAAATATTGAATTTAAATTATCACAAAAAATGTTAGATAATTTTATAAAATTATCATTGACTAAGGATGAAAATGATGAAGAATATAATTTACTAGTTAAAAATGTAGGAGATTTAAAAAATTTTAACTCTATTAGTCGAACATTCTTTGAAACATTACATGCTGCTAAAAACTTTTATTTTTCAAGAAAATACGCTGAAAATACAAATTATGTTAATAAACTGGTTGAAAGTTATAACAGTGAAGAACTATTCCCAACAGGTGCTCTTAAACTTTCAATAACAGATGATGATTTTAATTCAAAGATAATAGAATTAAATAATGAATTGAAAAATAATACATTTGATAATGAAACATTAATAGAAGAACTTTATTCTCTTAAAAAACTAAATTTATTAGATATTAAGCGTAATATAAAAGATAAAATATATAATAATGTATGTGAGGGAGATTTATATATCCCTGAAAGACTTTTAAGTAAAAAAGACCTTATAAAATATTTAGGGAATTTAGATAAAAATGCTTTAAAAATACAAGAAACTACGGGATTAGTGAGTGATGAAATCAATGAAAATAGCAAAACATACGCTAAATTTCATGAAAAATATAAAACACAATTAGAAGAATTAATAATAAAAACTTTTGATACTTCAGATCCTGAAACAGATGAAAAAATGAAAGATTATGAAGATAAACTAGTATCATTAAATAAACAAATAACTAATATTAATAAAAAAAATAATAAGTATAGAACAGCATTTGACGATTTTTATTTAAAAAAACGTGTTTCATTACAAAATTTAGCTGATGGTTCTATACTTAATTTTTCAAGAATTATTGAGAACGCAAAATTTGTAGATAAATATATGATATTTGTTAATGACGGTTGTCTTAAATATAATGGACTGCATCTTTCAATAGAATATGATTGGAAATATCAAATGCGTAATCCTCAAATACATTTTAATATAGAAGTAATTGAAACTGAAAAAGATTATTTAGCAAAAATGAATTATATAACTATTGATAAGGAAAGAAACTCTCAATTTTCTCTTAAAGAAACACCTGTTGTATTAATTTCACCTTATAACTTATATGGTAAAGTATTAGTACTAAAAGAAAGTAGAATTTTTATTGAAAATTGTAGTGGAATATTAGAAGAACAATTTAGATTCCAATCATTAACTGACAATATGTGTAGTTATGAATAATTTATAAATTTTTTTTTATTTTATTATCTTATAATAATAACATATGGATAATAAATTATGTATAGGATTGTATGTTTTAGTAATTGTTATAATTATAGTAGGATTATTGTATAAATATAGCAATAAATTAGAACATTTTTATACTACTGGTTCCGATTTTTCTACTACTATTATTTCAACTAAAGATATTAAATTAGATGACATATCAGGTAGTATTGACAAATATAACAGTGTGCATATATGGGGAACCACTGGCGGTGGAAAATTATATAAATTGAAAGCTGGTAATTTTATAGAAGATACAAGTTATGGCACTACTGGTAATACGAAAATTAATGAAATAAGCACATTTATCTCAAAAGATGATAGAGTATCTATTTATGCTATAAAAAACGATGCAGACAATAATGTATGGCTTAAAAAATTAGATAGTGATAAATTTATAAAAACTCCTGGCAGTTTAAGAACATTAGACTTGGCGGTTTCTCCTAATGGTAATCACAGTATGTATGTTGGAATAGGAACAAACCAGAGACCTTATCAAAAAAGGCAAGGGAATAATAATAGTTATTTTAGAATGGGGGGTGGATATTTAAGATTGGTATATAATGCTATAAAAGATAATGGACACATTTTTTCTTTGTGTAAAATAAGCAATGGGAAATTTTATTATTATAATGGTAATTTACAAAAAGTTCAAGATAAAGGATGGGGATGGCATTACCTTAACGTGGTGAATAAAAATATATTTGATTTTAAGTTAAAATTTAAGAAAGATACAGACACAAACGAATTATGTGTTATGGTTTTAGTATATAATAATTCTACTTATAATTTATGTTATAAGATTTTTGATGTTAGTGTTCCATTGGGCGATTTAAAGAATAATATACAATTATTCTTAAAGAATCCTATAGAACAATCTGTAGGACAAAATATTTCAAATATTTCTAAAAGTGATGTAATATTAAATGATACTGGAATTCTACACAAACAAGAAGGTTATTGGAGCATGAGAACAATACGTTCATTATTTGATTTTGAATTTGATTATTATGGAAATATTCATGTATGGATGTTAAAACAAGATAAACTTAGCATAACATATTACACTAATAGTCCTGGATATACATTACCAAATGATGCTGAAAAAAAAGAAGATATTAGTCTCCAAAATATAAGAGGTTCATACATCACTAATGAAAATAAACCTTCTGATAATATTAATGATACTACTAAACTAACAATTATAATAAATGATGATACTACTATAAGTTTGTTTGTTAAAGATACAAAAACATTGTTGAGCGCAAGAAAAGATGGTTCAATTGTCTCTTTTGTAAAAAAAGATACAATAACAGCTGAAGAAAAATTTAACATTACAAATAATGATGATGGTACTGTTTCATTAAAAAATTTGGGTAGTGGCCTTTATTTAAGTATAAATACTAATGGAAATATAGTTCAGAATAAAGTTACATCTAACAAAGAATATTTCAAATTATTTGATAAACAAGATAAAAATATAGGAACTGAAATTACAGAACTTATATTTTCATCAAAATATAAAATTACTGGATGGAATAATAACGACAAAATGGATAGACTTGAAAATGTAAGTGTTAATGTTGATTCATTAGGTAATCAGTATTTATGGGGTACATTAAAAAACAACACATATAATAGAAAATTAGGAACTAAGATTATTGAAGATAGTAAAAATTATAATTGGAAACAAACTCCTGGATTTGCATCTCAGGTGTCAGTATCCACAGATTCTTACAAAAAACAATACTTATGGTGTGTTAGACCTGATAATACTGTTTGGTATGCTACTGTAGCACCAAATACAACAAATCTATCAACTACATTAGGATGGACACAGATAGACGGAAGTATTAAAAAAATTGTTTCAAATGTCACCTGCGATGGAATTCAACTTGTATGGGGTATTGGAGTCGATGATAAAGTTAAACATATAAAATACAATAGAATATTTAATAAATTATCAGAATGGACAGATATAAAAGACAAAAATGATAATGATATACTTGCTAAGGATATAACTGTTTATTTAGATAATAATGGTATTCAAAATGTATTATTAGTAAATGAAGATAAAATTATGGAGTTAGAATTTGATACTAATTTTAATAAAATTAAAGAAACCACAAAAGATAATACATCAAAATTAGTAAAGATTTCTTCTGCTATAAATGAAGGAGGAACTTCTAAAACTTATGCAATTGATAATGAAAACAGAGTTTATTTAATTAATTCTCTTGATGAAAACATAACTCCTTTAGACTATATTAGATTCAAAGAAATATCTAATGGTATAGATGCTGTTGGTTCTGAATATATATGGGCTATTACTCCAGGTAATTTAGTATTTTATAAAACTACTTTTACTCTAAAACAAACCACAGATTATGATACACTTTTGACACCTGATGTTAAAAACTATATAAATAATCAATTAAATAAATATTCAGATGGTCAATCACTTCCTACATTGACAGAGTTAAAAGCTCTTGAAACGTTAAAGGATAATAATACAGCAGAACAAATTGCAGAAATTCCAAACTTACTCAAAGATTTTAAGAGTCAAACACAGAATTATGTTGAATTTCATAAAGATTATGATTCTCATCTTGAAAAGTTATTAAATGAATATTTAGATGTTAAGAAAGGTATTGATTCAGTAGAATCAAAAAAAAATGAACAAAGATTATTAAATATTAAAAATGAATTAAATGAATTTAATAATACAATGCCTACTACTCCTTCAGATACTGAAGAAAAAGGTAATGGTTCATTAAGAAATTTAAGTAATGGTAAAATGATAAATTTTAATGAAATTGATGACAACAATATTTTATTAAGAGTAAAAGGTAAAATGAATAGCGACAATAGTAGCGTTTCAGATACTAGCGGATGTGTATTATTCGATAATGATAATGATAATACTAATATTTCAATAAAAACAGAATGCGACGACAATGAAACTGATAATTTATCATTTAAAGTGTCAGAAATTAAAAATACTGAGGAATATAATGACTTAATGAATAAAATGCCTAGAAATTGGAAAACAGTTGTCTCTGATTATGATAATGTTAATTATCCATTTAAAGTTGTTCAACCAGTAAATAATGATGGTTTTTGTTTAGATTACGATAAAAATGAACTTAGAATATTACCATGTTATAATAGTCAAACTCAAAGATTTAGAAAACATAAATATCAATTAAAAAACGACAGTTGTAATTGAAATAATTAAATATTATTTCTTATAATATTATAATAGTATGAATTCTAACCGTATTTCTATAATTTTGTTATTAATAATAGTTTTTTTATTAATATTATTTTTAATGTGTAAAATAAACCATAAACATGCTAAAAATGAACATTTTAATCAAGTAATCAAAAAAAGTCAAATTTATAAATTACATGATGTT
>MDTC01154215.1_pt1 | contig 10527 bp, 22 predicted proteins | sample 811181 | NCBI WGS metagenome assembly MDTC01 (sample SAMN05326644, study PRJNA326480) | marine metagenome | isolation source: seawater | place: Pacific Ocean: North | collected 2011 | reverse complement strand
CTGATAAAGAAATACTTTACCCTCATTATCTGGATTAGATGGGTCGGACACAATGTATACGTTAGTCACATAATGAAGTCTGCGTTTTTGAGTACGCGCTTTATCCTTATCTGACTCGACTCCTGAGTTCCAAAGACGACTGTTCAACTCACCAACTGGATCAACCTGACTGATTGATGTTAAAGAATTCTCTATATACCATAGACCGGTCGGACCTTTAAATCCGTGGTCCCAGTATCTTACCCAAGGTAATTCTTCTTGATTAGTGGCTGGAAGAAATCGAATAACAGCATAACCGTTTCCGGCTTTATCTACTGTAGGTTTCCAAAACCTTTCATCTATATAAGATTTTTTTTCTGAGGGTCCATTTGCCTTTTCGGCTGCTTGGATTAGTTTCGAGATTTGATCTCGGTTTTGCTTTAACTGTGCAAAAGACATATTATTTTCTCCATTTTATTAACTGAAATATTGACTGAAATATTAAAACAATGTATTTTGTTTTGGTAGAAAGTTGAGAGACATTGCTTCTGCCTCGATCTTTCCTTTTATTATTGGCGAAATAAATTTCTTTACATCCTGTGGATCTATAGAATTTTTTTCGCAGACGTATAGAACTGCGTCCATATATGATAAAGCTTTATCTAGGACGGTTTCTTCTATAATTTTTGTAAACTTACTTCGGGTTAAAAACTTTTCTTCTATCATTTTCCTAAAAACCTCTTAACACCTTCAATAGGATTTTTTAAATCGTTATATGTTTTTTCTATGAAATCTATATGGTTGTCTAACTTATCCATCTTTACGTGTAGATGTCTAACCATGTTAGATAGATTTTCAATATCTTTTTCAACTTCGTTTAGAACGTTGTATATATCATCGTTGTTGTATCTACTCATTTATCAAATATCCTTAGTAGGATAGTGTTACTATTTATCCTAGAATTTGTAGTCCTAGTTTTAGTAGTAAGCTCTGCCCATACTTTATCAATGTTTCTTTTAGTGTTACTAAGAATCAGTGGTAATGTTTTATCTGGGTTTCTCAGAGTAATTTCTCGAGATTCAGTACTATCAACATTCTTTATGGTTGAACCACTGACTTCAAATCCTTTGGTGGAATTACTAATTAATTCACTAAGTATTTTACTTTTAGTATTAAATACAAATAGTCTATATGAACCTACTACTAATAGAGGATTGATAGACGCTACTTTGTATTCTTTGCTTTCTTTAAGATACTTTAACCTAGAGATTTGTTTGTCAGCAGTTCTAACCTTTGGCTTTCTGATAGCTCTGGTAGCTTTCTTTGTAGCCATGTACTTATCTGAATCCGAGACGATATCATCTACAAATTGCAAATATTTCTTCTGATCCTTGGAACTAAGATGAGAATAATTTTCCAATAGATCAGAAGTTTTGTCGTGAACGAGTTCGGTAAGCTCATTTCGTAGAGGTAAATAAAAATCATTCACTTTCTTAGCCATAATATAAGGAGCTTCGATTTTCCTCAACTCATCAAAGATAGAATAACTTTCATTATTTGTCCAATGATCAAGTATTTCTTCCACACCACCTATAAAGTCTGATGTTCTTTCTTTGATAATATCAGTAGGAGATTTAGTTTGGATCTTTTTACGCATACCTGGAGTTTCCTGGTTCGTATCTCTCTGATATTTTTCTAACGAACTCTTGAATTTGTTGAGAGCTCGTTCACTATCCCACTTTTGCGGGAATTCCTGTCCTGTGCTTTTCCATAATATTGTCATGGTAATTGTAGGTTTAAAGAATACCCACTCTTCACAGTTAATTAAATTTTTAAAATGCTTCTTAGCATAACTTTTATTATACGTAATAATTTCTTTTCTTGGTACTTCGCTATGTACGTAATTAACCATAGCTTCAAAAGAATTTAACGGTACATGGGCTAAACCTGTTCTAGCTTTAGCTCGAGCCACCTTTCTTTTAGCTTTTTTTCCTCTTAGTGCTGTAAGTGCCATATCTATCTCCTCATCTTTGCAATTTCTTTAGCATCATTTGAATCTTTACGAACTGGTACCATATTTGATTTATGTAAGGTACCAATACCGGCTAACTGATCACCGGTATATTCTTTAGTTGTTTTCTTCCAAGAATTAAAAGGGACAATCCTATCTGAGGTAGGAGTAGAATTGTCAGTATTACCATAATCTGGAAATTCCTGACGATAGGATTGTCCCGTAGGCTTATACCCTAGTTTACTAATAAACTTTTGGTGATTAAGCCTTAACTGTTGTTCTTTAGCAGAAACTTTTTTCTTTCTGCGTTTTCTATTATAAACTGTACTGGTCACCCAAGGACCTAATAAATGCATACTCATAATTATATTCTACCACACTTTTTTAGCAATGTAAACAACTTTTTTCATCTATTTTGCTTTTTTTATACTGTTAAGGTCTACAACATTTTCTACATTTTTCTTGTTTTCTCTGTTAAGAGGTCCTTTTGTTATATTAATAAGATTTTCTTCTACAAGTCCAGCTATTCCTGGTGTTCGAAATTCATCAAGATCAATATACTCTACAATTAAAGTAGTGCAGTGTGCATTTTTCGATTTAAAATAATTTACAAATTTTACCCCAGAAGATTCAGTCTTATCTTCTATGTTGGCTAAAGCTTTTTTAATAGATCTTATGTGGGATGATATCCTACCTTTACACGTGCTAGTTTTTTTTGCTGCTGAAACTCCATTATAAAGGCCAAACTTTTTTTCAGACATTCCATCGGAGATCAAATATACACCGTTGCAATCGCCGGCTTTAGATTCCAAATGATTATATACTACATTATTTTTAAAATCAATAATAATGATACCCATAAACTTTTTCTTAGTTGTCCATTCTTTTTTAAAGTTAGTTTCTTTTATTGCTTGTGATATTAATTTTAATGACATTATCTTTTCTCCATTTCTTTTTCAAATTCTTCGTAGAGCTCAAAAGCTCCCTCGTTAGTTTCAAACCCATAGTCTGAAGCAAAATCCATTGAAGAACAGAAATGTACGTTACCTGATATGTCAGCTTGTACACAAATGTCAGCTAACATTCCAGCTGTTTTAGCCCAACCAATTTTGTTTCCGGGTCCATGGAAGATATTAAGTCCGCTGTTTTCTGCATCTATAAAAATTGTTTTTGTCATTTTCTACTCCTAAAAAATTAATTACCTTATATTAATATTCTATCACAGTTTTTTGACAATGTATATAGTTAATTTCATTTTCATTGCTTTTTTTGTGCTTTTTTCTATATACTGTAACAAATTTGTTACACTGTCAGTATTTTGACAATTTAAGCTGTCAAATAATATCGTAGTCAAAATACTGACAGTTTAAGTTTTTACCATAAATATTAGTAATGGATCAATAAGCATAACGGAGTTTAAATGGTAAGACTACTAATGACAATGGTAGCCTGCATGTTCATGATAGAATTTGCATTGGCAGATCCTATTGTCACACAATCAACTAGTAATAGTACAGTTACTACAACATCTAAAGGTGAGACTACAGTTAAGTCTCCACCTCCTTCTGCCATCACGCCATCTATCAATGCGTCTAACTCAGACCTTTGTACAGTTGGTGTGGCTGGTGCCGTACAAACTCAGATACTTGGAATATCTGGTGGTACTACGGTCACAGATGAAAACTGTGAGAGATTAAAACTTTCAAAGACAATTTATGATATGGGAATGAAAGTTGCTGCTGTCAGTATTATGTGTCAAGATAAAAGAGTTTTTGATGCAATGAAGATGGCTGGAACACCGTGCCCATATTTAGGTAAGATAGGTCAGGAAGCTGCTAAAGAGTGGGATAGTAATCCACAGCTACAACCAAAATCAAAAGAAGAGGAGACTAGCCTTGGTGAGCAAGTCGTTAAGGGTACTGCAGCTGGCATTGGCCTTGCTGGTTTATTGTTACTCATACTCTAGTATTTCACAGACCACAACGGACTGGGATTATGTAAATCCTAGTGATGCTACTCAAACTACCGGAACATGTCCTTCAGGAACTGTACCTGCTCACATATCTTCAAACTGGGGTGGAGGTGATACTCCAGCTATAGCATTTGGTGGATGTCACGATATATTCGCAATTAGTTTTGCAATAAATCAAGCATTATCGAATGCTGGGACAGATATATCAATTGATGCTGTAGAATATACTTGGAAGTGGATTAATGGTTGTTATAATGTAACTAAATCCGATGGTTCTCATGAATTCTGTACATCAAACATCGATGATAGGTTAGATGATAATTTTAAACCTACTGGTGAATACGCAGATCAATTTGATACATTAATTGTTACTGTACAAATTAAAGATTCAAACGGGAATGTTATACAAGAGAAGATATATGACTATGACACATGGTACCATTGGGCTGAAGCCAATTCACATAGCACTAGCGAAGTTAATGAAGATGGTGTTATTTGGCAATTGGAACAAGATTCAATAACTCTATTTAACCATAATAATATGTCTGGAACCATATATGGTTTAAATCAATTATCTAACTTTCATGTTCAAGTAGAAGGAAATGATGGTGGTTATTGGACTGGAAATTATGGTCCAGTAATAAAAGATGGTGGTGCTAGATTTACATACAGACCTAATCCTTGTTTGAGTAATGCTCTATATGATGCTTCGTGTCCTGGCTATGCAGAAGCATATGCTCTGCAATTATATGATCAACAATGTCAAGCAAATTCTTTGTTTGACTCTTTATGCCCTGGCTATGACACTGCGTATTCAAATCAACAATGTAGCCTGGATCCCTTGTACAATCAAGGGTGCACCGGTTACGCTGTGGCTTACTTTAACCAACAATGTTCAATTGATCCTCTCTATAACTTCGAATGTGATGGTTATGCTACAGCGTATCTCAGCCAACAATGTGCCATCGATGTTTTATATAGCTCAGAATGTACTGGATATGATGAAGCTTATTTAACACTACAATGCTCATTAAATACCTTATATGACGCTACTTGCCCAGGATATGAGTTTGCCTACTTCAATAATCAGTGTTCTATCAACCCACAGTACGCTATAAACTGTCCCGGCTATATAGAACCAAAGGAAGAAATTGAATCACCGATAGAGGCTTTAGAAACGCCTACCATTGTAGCACTAGCCACTTCAGTTATAATAATGCCAATTGAACCAGTGATTAACATACTTCCAGATATCGAGATAGAAATAATTGAAATACCAGAGCCAATTCAAGAAGAAATAGAAATAAATATCATTGAAGAGATAGAGACTGAAATAGAAATAGAGCTAAAAGTAGAAGTAAAAGAGGAAGAAGTTGAATCTGTTAGTAAAGAAGTTGAAGAGACCGAAGATCAAAACATCGAACCAGTTTCCGAAGATGAAACCGAAGAATCACAAGATACAGTTCCAGAGGTTTCTGACGAAGTCGACGAAGAAGAACAGAAAGAGGTACAAGAATCCGATAGTTCTGACGAAGTCGAAGTGGCAGGAGGAACTGATACAGAATCCAGTGACAAAGCAACTGGAGATGCAAAAGATAATAATGAGGAATCAAAAAAATTAACTAAGAAGGAAAAGATAAAAAAGATCTTAGCAAACAAATTAAAATCTTTAGCTAAAGATATGGGACAAGCTGCTTCATTAGAACAGCAAAAACAAATACAACAACAAGTTCTAGCTCTAATAAATTATAATCCAGATTTTAAGAAATATGGTACCACATTACCTGGTGGATACTATCCAGATACAAACTTTTATCAAACTAAACAGCTAGCTGATTCTAAAAGAGGATTAAGAATGGGATTAGCGAATCAAATTCTACACAATAAGATGGTAGATATGCAATGGAAATAAGGAGGAAGACATGGCAGAAATAGAATATGGCGGAATTAAACTTGGAGGAAGTAAACTATTATTGGTCATTCCTCTACTTGGAACAATAGGAGGCGGTCTATGGGCTGGCTTTGAATTTTACAAAGACTATATGGATATGAAAGAACAGATACAAGAATATGTTGCACCAGATTTATCAGGGTTTGACAAAAGAATCGCAGTAATGACTGAACATATGGAAACTGTTGATATTCATATGAACTTTGTTGAGAAAGAAATAGGATTATTTAAAGAAGAGATATCAATGCTTAAAGAGGATATTACTACAGCTAATGATTATAGTCGTGACATGAAGTCTGATTTAAGAAATGATATCATAAGGACAGAAAAAATAATGGACAAAGTAGAAAACGATATGAATTCATTAGAAGTTAAAACTAAAGATTTACTAGATGAAACAGAAGAAGAATCAAAAGAGCTTATTGAAGAATCAGAAAATGATATGAAAAAGATTAAAAAAGAAGTAAAAGATATGATTGATATTGCTGAACAGAGATTTGACAATAAAAGAGATTCATTAATAACATCAGTTGATGCTAAAAAGAATTCGCTTGAAAGCGATACTGAAAGAAAATTAAAAGATCTTGAAAACCGGATTAATAAATTAGTTCAGCGTGCTTTGGACAATCCATTGTCAAACTAGTATAAATACATATGAACTGAATTGATTTTTTTTATAATTTTATATTTTTGTTAAATATTTTATGGGAAAGTCATGGATCCAATTACTGCAATTACTGCAGCAACTGCCGCCTTTAATGTCATTAAAAAAGGCTTCGATATGGGAAAAGATATCGAAGGAATGTATGGTGACATGGGTAGGTGGATGGGAGCTATATCAGACGTTAATCATGCCAATAAGATGGCATCTAATCCTCCAATATTCAAAAAGCTGTTTGCAGGATCTTCTATAGAAGAAGATGCTATGAACGCATTCGCCGCTAAGAAAAAAGCAGAAGATATGGAGAACGAACTGCGTACTTATGTCAATTTAGTTTATGGTCCTAATTCATGGAATGAAATATTAAAGCTACAGATTAAAATCCGTAAAGACAGACAAGATCAGATATACGCTCAACAAGAATTAAGAAGTCATATAATGAATGTTATCGTTATTATACTTGCTTCTATTGTCGGTGTTGGTGCTATTATAGGATTAATCTGGTTATTAATGCTAGCTTAACTTTGATATATCTTTCTTAATACATCTTCAAATTGTTCTACTTTATCAATCCTATTAGGCCAGAGGATATATTCTTTTTCTGGATTTTTCTTTAGATTATTAAGTAATGGCGTAATTGCATTGTATAACTTATCTAATTTAGCTTGTGTACCGGTAGCAAGTTGTTCAGCATCATTCGCTGTATCTTGTGTCTTTTTTACAGCATCTAATTCTGATTCATCGACTGCGGTAAATCCAAAATCAAATATATCATCTGACATATATTACTCCGAAATAGGGGTTTGATAAGGGTTAGTTTTAGTAAAATGCTTTTCGATCATGTCTATACGATCTTGAGCTGCTGCCATCTTATCTAGTTCTGTGATAACAGCTTCAGTTACGTCTGAATGTTCACCAATACCCGCAGGCATTGCTTTATATACTTCAATGTTCGCTTTGTGTACAGCAATTACACCTTCTGCTTGTTTCTTTGCTGCATCAATTATCATGTCTCCAACTTTCATAATTTACTCCGTTAATAGTTGTCCTTGATGTTTATCCCAGAACTCAAGTTCTTTAGATACATCTGGTTGGGTTTCGGTCTCAAGCTTTTTGACCTTCTTTTCTAGTTTTTTCACTTTGTGTTTAAGATCTTTGATCTCATCTTGAGGTGAAAGGCTTTCGCCGTATTCCATTGCATTCTTATTCCATTCATCATTCATATATTAATTCTCCTATTACAAAACTTATTCCATAAAGATAGTACTATCATAAAACATATAGGACTAAGTATATAGTTTTGTATATTTATAAGAGAGAATAAGAACAGATATGAGAATCCTATACATATCGCCCAATCCCATATAGTCATTGGTGTAGGTTTAAATTTTAAATTTTCTACTTCATATATCATTTATACATCCCATGTAATTTTATCTTCTATAGCATATTGAGCTGCTTGTATATAATCTCTATCTTCTTCAGATAACACAGACCAAAACTTGCTAACGCTTCTTGATAACTCATATACTTCATTAGGATTTTTTATATGGTAATTAGATTCCATCCAACTTTGTAGCTGGTCCATTCTTTCTTTTATTTTTAGAGTTAAAGTCAATTCGATTCTACTTTCTTCGGTATGCAATAAACTTTGATATAGATTTTATCACCTGCCATTCGCTGATGATAATCTTGAGCTTTTACTTTTTCTGAATATTCTAGGCAAGTGTTAAGATCTTTGAAATACACTGGATCTTGCAAAGTTCCTGCCAGATATATAGTAAGTACCCACAGTAAATCCATAAACTTCTCTTTGCCAATCCTTAGTTAATTTTTTTAGAATCTTATCCCAAAGTTTATAACCCCAAGATCCATGTTCGAATTTTACGAGCATGTCATTAGCGTTATCTATTCTTTTTCCTAATTGTTCTAACTGATCTATATTATATATTCCCATTTTTGATATAATCCTCCCACTTATCAATAATTCTAGCAAATTCTTTTATGGTTATAGTATTTGCTGTAGTAATACAAACATCAGCTGATGTTATAGTATTAAATTCATGAGCTTCTAAAGAGTTCCCACTAACATAAGGTATACCTCTAAAATCTGTAATTTCATTATGATATATTTTATCTGCTTTATCCCATTCAGCTATGAATCTATACCCATGATAGGTATAGTAAACGTTTTTTTCATGTAAAGGTTTAGTTTTCATTACGTTTATATCTTTGTAAGTATTCCACTTTGACATAGTATTTTCTTCTCCACTGTTTTAATATGTTTACATTTTACATATGCTGGGCAATCACATTCAAACCCTTCATCTGTCATGACAATAGAGTACTTGTCACCTTTACTACCAATCACTGGCCAAACTGTTCCAACAAAAGGATGTCCTTTAGTATTAATTTTTTCCATCTTGAGCCATCCTTTTATTAAATCTTCGATCTTTAGCTTTACTGATTTTCTTATCAGCTTTTTCAACACTTCTACTAGTAGAATGTGTTTTATCTTTTTTTCTTTTGACTGTAGAACTAAACATAATTAGATCCACTTAGTGGCATATTATAATCTGCATCTTTTAACCAACGATTTAAAGTAGCACGTTTGATGTTAAGCTTTTTAGCTAATTTATTATATTCTTCTTCAGCTCTTTTTGCAGATTCCTGGTCTCTTTGAAATTCGTCTCTTAGAGAATTTTGGAGCCATTCTATTTCTTTACCTAAAATTTCTATAGACCAATCAGATATATTATAGCTAGGACGTACACCGTAGAATTCTTTATGCATATCTGAATAGGCTTGAGCCATTTCTTCTAATGTTGCTGGTCTACTCATTACTTTACTTCCTGCTCTTTAGCCGCAGCTAATATTAATGGTGTTATTTCTTTCTCCATACGAAGTTCTATTTCATCCCACTTTGCACGATTCATATATCCTGGGTATGGATCCCTTGTAGGTATTGGAACAAAGCCGAAGAATCTTTTGAACTCGCCTCTACGATTCATAAGACCGTTATTGAAAAGATCATATGCTAGGTTAGCAGCAACTCTAAATTTTTCGAGATTCTTGTTCTTTGAACGTGAAGATTCAACTCTGCCTTCAAGAGGTATAAGATCAGATAGCTTTGACTGAACATCTTTAAGATCAGCTCTAACACCCCAGTTTACTTCGAATAAATCCATTTGTTTTTCCATTTTCTACTCCTAAAAATTAATTACCTTATATATTCATTCTATCACAGATTGATATCAATGTATATAGTTAATTTCATTTTAAAAGAAAAAAAGTTAAAAAAGTTGTAAACTGTAACAAATTTGTTACACTGCGAAAGACTCGCCACAACCACAGGACGCGGAAGCATTAGGATTGACTACTTTAAGATATGATCCACCTAGCTCTTTAACATAATCAATTGTACAGCCGGCTACATACATTTCAGCCATAGGATCTAATACAAGTACACCTTCAATAGGGTCTCCCCATCTAACATCTGGCCAATTCTTCTTAAAATCCCAGATATATGTAAAACCGGAACAACCGCCGCCTTTAACACCAAGAGTAACATAATCATCATTGTTCTTATCACTTAGTACATCAGTAAGATATTGTTGAGCTGATTCAGTAACTTGTATCATTCGTGCTCACCGCCAGGATCACTAGGATCTAATTGGACTTTCTTACCATTTATCCACATAGATTGTCTTGCTCTGGAAAAGCTATGATATCCATCTTTCTTCATAAAGAACTGTGGATTGTTTTCGGCTGTTCTAAATATAGCAAATGTTATTGCAACTCCTGCAATAAGTATACTATGAAGTATTGCTGTTGTTCCAAACACATACATTGAGCCAAAGTACATAGAGAATATAATACACCACATCCAAGCCAATAGTTGAAATACTAAGTGTCTTGTTTCAAAATCTGGTATTTGTGACAATGGATTATAT
>MDTC01088457.1_pt1 | contig 10527 bp, 11 predicted proteins | sample 811181 | NCBI WGS metagenome assembly MDTC01 (sample SAMN05326644, study PRJNA326480) | marine metagenome | isolation source: seawater | place: Pacific Ocean: North | collected 2011 | reverse complement strand
GGGTGAAACAGCTGCATTTGTGTTTGTAGATGCAATACTTAGATTGATGCCAGGTGTAGTTGGAAACGATGATTCAATTCGAGATGAAAGCTTTGAAAACGGTCTTTTAGAGTATCCACAGTACACAAAACCACAAATTTGGGAGAAAAAAGAAGTGCCAAACGTACTTTTATCAGGAGATCATGCCAAAATTAAACACTGGCGTTTATCGCAATCAGAGGCTATAACACGCGACCGAAGACCAGATTTATGGCAAAAATATAATAAAAAAAACTAATTTGGAAAATTTGATAATGAAAACTATAGACGAAATTAACAGAGCTAATGTTGCGCAAATATCAGCAGCAAAAAAATTACCAAATTTTTTTCCAGGAGATATTATAAAAGTTGGTGTAAAAATTACTGAGGGAAAAAGGGATAGAATTCAATATTTTGAAGGTGTTTGTATCGCAAAAAAAAATAGAGATATTAATTCGTCTTTTACAGTTAGAAAAATTTCTTTTGGTGAAGGCGTAGAAAGAACATTTGCTTTATATAGTCCAATTGTTGACTCAATAAAAGTAATAAGATCTGGACAAGTAAGAAGAGCAAAACTTTATTATTTAAGAGATAGAACTGGTAAATCAGCAAGAATTGCAGAAAAAATTAGAAAAAATATTGGAATAGAGGTTGAAACAAAACAAGAGACCTCAAAAGAAGCTGCTCAAGTAGAGGAGCAAACTACTATTGAGCAAGAATTAACTTCTCAGGCTCAAAATCAAGAAATCAAAGAAGATCCCAAATCACAAGAAGCAATTAAAAAAGATGAAGGAACTTCAGAAAAAAAATAATTTTTTCTAATGCCTCAAACTTTATACGATAAAATTTGGAATCAACATCTAGTTCACCAGCAAGATGACGGAACCTCTTTGCTTTTTGTAGATAGACATTTAGTTCATGAAGTTACTAGTCCACAAGCTTTTGAAGGTTTGAGAACATCTAATAGAAAAGTTAGACAACCTAATTTAACCCTAGCAGTAGCTGACCACAACGTTCCTACAACTGATAGAAAAAACGGAATTTCAGACGAAGATTCTAGAATACAAGTTGAGACCTTAGAAAAAAACTGTAAAGAGTTTGGTATTAAATTATTTAGCATGAATGATAAAAGACAAGGCATCGTTCATATTATAGGACCTGAACAAGGCTTCACTCAACCAGGCACAGTTATTGTTTGTGGCGATAGTCATACAGCTACTCACGGAGCTTTTGGAGCACTCGCTTTTGGGATTGGAACTTCCGAGGTTGAGCATGTTTTAGCAACACAAACTTTAGTTCAAAAAAAATCAAAAAATTTAAGAATTAGCGTGAATGGAAAATTACCAATCGGCGTTACATCAAAAGATGTAATTTTACAAATTATTGGAAAAATAGGAACAGCCGGTGGTACAGGTTATGTTATCGAATATGCTGGAGATTTAGTTTCCTCCCTAAGTGTTGAGCAAAGAATGACCATATGCAACATGACAATAGAGGGAGGTGCAAGAGCTGGCCTTATAAAACCTGATGAAAAAACTTTTAATTATTTAAAAGGAAGACCTTTATCACCAAAAAATGAAAATTGGGATAAAGCCATAAATTACTGGAGCAAACTTTATTCAGACAATGAAGCGGTTTTTGATAAAGAAGTAACTCTTGATGGTAAAAACATTAAACCAATGGTTACATGGGGAACCTCTCCTCAAGATGTTGTGCCAATTGATGGAAAAGTTCCAAATCCAGAAAATATATCTGACCCAGACAAAAGGAGCTCAATAGAGAGATCTTTAAAATATATGGGTCTAAAACCCGATATAAAAGTAAAAGATATAAAAATAGATAAAGTTTTTATTGGTAGTTGTACAAACGGAAGAATTGAGGACTTGAGAGAAGCGGCTAAGATTTTAAAAGATAAAAAAATTGCTAATCATGTAAATGCAATGGTAGTTCCAGGTTCAGGATTAGTTAAAGAGCAAGCAGAACAAGAGGGTTTAGATAAAATTTTTATTAGTTCAGGTTTCGAATGGAGAGAACCAGGATGTTCAATGTGTTTAGCAATGAATGCTGATAAGTTAAAACCAGAGGAAAGATGTGCATCAACTTCAAACAGAAATTTTGAAGGACGTCAAGGAAGAGGTGGTAGAACACATTTAGTGAGCCCTGCTATGGCAGCTGCAGCTGCAGTCTCTGGAAATCTTGATGATGTCAGAAAATATTCAAACTAATGAAAAAATTTAAAAACTTAAAAAGTATTCCAGCATATCTACCAATCGTCAATATTGATACAGATATGATTATCCCTAAGCAATTTTTAAAAACAATTAAAAGAACTGGCCTTGGTAAAAGCTTATTTCATGAAATGCGATATGATTTTGAAGGTAATGAAATTGAGAGTTTTATATTGAATAAAGATATTTATAGAGACTCAAAAATTATCCTTGCAGGAAATAACTTTGGATGCGGTTCCAGCCGTGAGCATGCTCCATGGGCTCTACTTGATTTTGGTATTAAGGTAATTATTGCGCCTTCTTTCGCTGATATTTTCTATAATAATTGTTTTAAAAATGGTATTTTGCCGATTCAACTTTCAGAAAAATTAATTAAGGAGATAAGTGAATCTGCTTTAAAGGGAAATGAATTACAGGTCTCGCTTAGTGATCAAATAATAAATTGTGAAAACAAAGAATTTAGTTTTGAAATTGATCCATCAAATAAAAATTTTTTGATGGAAGGCCTTGATGATATTGGCCTAACTCTTAAAGATACAAATTTAATTGATATCTACGAAAGGGATGCCGATAATAATTTACCTTGGTATACTTTATAAAGGGAATCACTAATGACTAACAAAATTCTAATTTTACCTGGTGATGGTATTGGCCAAGAAGTAATGATTGAGGTCGAAAAGATTATTGGTTGGTTTAATTCTAACAAAGACTTTAATGCTGAAATTGAATATGGCCTTGTTGGTGGCTCTTCATATGATGCTGATGGTGTAGCAATTAGTGATGCTACAATGCAGCTTGCTCAAAAATCTGATGCAATTTTATTTGGCGCAGTTGGTGGACCAAAATGGGATGATGTTGCTTATGAGCATAGACCTGAAGCTGGTTTATTGCGATTAAGAAAGGAACTCGATCTTTTTGCTAATTTAAGGCCAGCAATATGTTTTTCATCACTTTCAGAATCCTCATCACTAAAAAAAGAAATCGTTGAAGATCTCGATATCTTAATTGTTAGAGAGCTCACAGGAGGTGTTTATTTTGGAGAACCTCGTGGTATAGAGGAATTAGAGAACGGGAATAGAAGAGGTACTAATACTCAGGTCTATGAAACTTGGGAAATTCAAAGGATTGCTGAAGTAGCATTTGAGTTGGCTAGAAAAAGAAAAAATAAAGTCACTTCGTCTGAAAAAAGAAATGTCATGGAATCAGGATTGCTTTGGTATGAAGAGGTAAAAAAAATTCATCAAAAAAAATATAATGATGTTGAATTAGATCATATGCTTGCAGATAATTGTGGAATGCAATTAGTAAGATGGCCAAAACAGTTTGATGTAATTGTTACAGATAATCTTTTTGGTGACATGTTATCTGATGTTGCAGCAATGTTAACTGGCTCTCTTGGTATGCTTCCATCTGCTTCACTTGGTAAAGCTGTTGATGGATTATTTGAATCAGCCCTATATGAGCCTGTTCATGGTTCTGCGCCAGATATCTCCGGTCAAGGAATTGCAAATCCTTTAGCATCTATCTTATCCTTCTCAATGGCGTTAAAGTATAGTTTTGGCAGAACTGAAGATTCAAAATTACTTGAGGATTCTATATCAAAAGTTTTAGATGATGGATCAAGAACAAAAGATATCGCTGATGATGGAGACTTTATTTCAACTAGCGAAATGGGTAATAAAGTAATTGAAAATCTTGAATTACTTAATAAGGAATAAGAAATGGGTTTAAGGGTTGCAATAGTTGGGGCTACTGGAAATGTCGGAAGAGAAATGCTTGACATTCTTGATGAAAGAAAATTTCCTGTTGATGAAGTTTTTGCTTTAGCTTCAAGTCGTAGTAAAGGAAATGCTGTTCAGTTTGGCAATAAAGAGTTAACAGTAGAAGATCTTAGTGAGTTTGATTTTTCAAAAGCAGATATTGCCTTATTCTCTGCAGGAGGTAAAATTTCAGGAGAATTTGCACCAAAAGCTGCTGAAAAAAATTGTATAGTCATTGATAACTCTTCGAGATTTCGAATGGATCCTGATGTGCCACTGATTGTACCAGAGGTTAATAAAGAAGATCTCGATAATTATAAAAAAACAAAAATAATAGCAAATCCAAATTGTTCTACTATACAAATGGTTGTGGCGTTGAAACCTCTTCATGATTTAGGAAAGATAAAAAGAGTGATTGTTTCTTCCTATCAATCTACTTCAGGTGCTGGGAAAGCAGCAATGGATGAATTATTTCAGCAAACCAAAGGAATTTATACAAATGACCCAAAAGACCCGGAAATATTTCAGACACAAATTTCTTTTAATGTGATACCTCAAATCGGCCCTTTTGTTTCTTCAGGATATACGGAAGAGGAAGAAAAGATGATTAATGAAACAAAGAAGATACTAGATAAAGATATTAATGTCTCTGCAACATGTGTAAGGGTTCCAACTTTTATAGGTCATGCTGAGTCAGTAAATGTTGAATTTGAGAATTATATATCTGCTGAGGAAGCTTCTAATATTTTATCAGAGGCACCGGGCTGTCTAGTGGACTTAGACAACCCTGAGAACTTTACGACACCAATAGATTGTGTTGGTAATGATCATACATATATTTCAAGAATTAGAAATGATAATTCAATAGAAAATGGTTTAAATCTATGGGTTGTTTCGGACAATTTGAGAAAAGGTGCAGCCTTAAACTCAATTCAAATTGCTGAGGTATTGTTATCAGAATATCTCAATTAGATTTTCATTTGCATTAATATTCCCTGAGAGTCTATTGTTGGCTCTAAAGGGATATTTAAGTTTTTTCCTTTTAAAGTTCTTTTTGCAGACCAAAATAATGCACATGCATCCAAGAAATCATCTGAATTATAATTTCTTTTTTTTTCTTGAAGAAACTCTTTAATAAAATTTGATTCAAAACCATTATTAATTAATATTTTATATCTTTCATCAATTCCTCTTTTTTCTTTTTTTTTGAATTCTAAAAAGCCATTATTCATTTCTTGGAAAATTAATTCAGGGTGGGACTCATATATTCTGGTTTTCTTTTTTGATTTTAATATTAAATCTAATTCCTTTATTTTAGGAACTAAATTCCAGCTTTGCTTTGATAAACCAAGTCCATATTTTTTATTTAACTTATTTGCTTCATCATAGCTATTGGCTTTTAAAGTTAATCTTGATGGCGCATTAAAAATACTAGATTTTCTTTTTATCAATTTCTTTCTTGCTAATTGGTCAACTTTTCTGCCTCCTTTTTTATTGAACATATCGAGGCCAACAGGCATATCAATTAGAACTAAATCTATTTTATCATTAATTAATTGGGTTAATGTCTTAGCAAAAAAAAATTTAGGATTTTTTAAATTATTTATGTGTGCGCTTATGCAAACCCAACCACATTTAGCTCCATCAATGCCTGCTATATAATTCATTAGTTACTTTATTAACTTGTTAAAATTCTATATACACTAACGTTACAATAACAATTTTAAAAAGGAATTTTGTTTTATGACTGATATTGAGGAAAGCACTAAAAATAGACCTTTGTCGCCTCATTTACAAATATACAGACCGACTATTTCAATGATTATGTCTGTTGTACACAGGTTAACTGGTTTGGCCCTTTATGCCGGAGTTAGCTTTCTTTTTTTTTGGTTTATGTCAATTTTACTGGGTCAAAATATTTATCTAATTTTCAGAGATATAATGCAAAGTTTTATTGTTCAAATTATTTTTTTCCTTTTTACATGGGCATTTTTTCATCACATGTTTGGAGGAATTAGACATTTTATATGGGATTTAGGATTAGGTTTTAGTTTAAAAAGTGTTGATATTTTGTCCTCACTTACCCTAATACTATCATTTTTATCAACAGTTTTACTCTTTTTTATTACCTAAGTTAAGCTATGAACACTAAGTCAAAAGGAACTAATCATTTTATTTTACAAAGATTAACAGCCATTATCAATCTGATGGTTGGTGTACCGGCTTTCTATTTCTTCCTTAGTTATTTTGATAGTGACTTCTTAGAAATAAGAGAATTAATGTCACGAGAATATATATGGATACCGATGGTTATCTATATACTTTCGCTATCATATCATATGAAAATAGGTATGGGGCATGTTCTTGACGACTATATTGATCATGTGTTAGCGAAAAAGTACCTATCTTTCCTCAACAATATATATGTTTATTTTGTTGCAGTAGCCTCATCAACAGCTTTAATAATTTTGGGTTTATTCGTAAATTAACATTATTAATATAATAAATAGTTTTTATAGTTTTTATTCTTGAAAAGAATAAATGAAAAGTTATATGTTCTATATTAAAATTGATTATATTATCGAACAATAAGATAAGTATTAGAAAGTATACTGATGTCAAAATATGAATTTATAGATCACAAGTACGATGTGGTTGTAGTTGGTGCTGGAGGAGCAGGTCTTAGAGCTACACTAGGTTGCGCCCAAGCAGGCCTTAAGACAGCATGTATTTCAAAAGTATTTCCTACCAGAAGTCACACTGTAGCTGCTCAAGGAGGTATTTCAGCTGCTTTAGGTAATATGGGAGAAGATAATTGGCGTTGGCATATGTTTGATACAGTTAAAGGCGCTGACTGGTTAGGCGATCAAGATGCTATTGAGTATTTATGTAAAAATTCACCCGAAGCAGTTTATGAACTTGAACACTTTGGTGTTCCTTTTTCCAGAACAGAAGAAGGAAAAATTTACCAGAGACCTTTTGGGGGTATGACAACGCAAAATGGAGAAGGTCCGCCTGCTCAAAGAACTTGTGCTGCTGCAGACAGAACGGGTCATGCTATTCTTCATACCTTATATGGTAAATCAATAAGTGAATCTGCCGATTTTTTTATAGAATATTTTGCTATTGATTTAATAATGTCTGAATCTGGAAGATGTGTTGGTATTGTTGCATTATGCATGGAAACAGGAGAATTACATAGATTTCATTCCTCACAAACTATACTAGCGACAGGAGGCTATGGCCGTGCATATTTTTCTGCGACATCAGCCCATACATGCACAGGCGATGGTTCAGCAATGGTCTTACGAGCAGGATTACCTCTTCAAGATATGGAGTTTGTTCAATTCCATCCAACAGGTATTTATGGCGCAGGCTGTTTAATTACTGAAGGTTGTCGTGGCGAAGGAGGTTATCTTGTAAATTCAGAAGGTGAACGTTTTATGGAAAGGTATGCTCCAAAAGCAAAAGATTTAGCCTCTAGAGATGTTGTATCGAGGGCGATGACAATAGAAATACGTGAAGGACGAGGTGTAGGTGCAGAAAAGGACCATATATTTCTTCATTTAGACCATATTGATGCTGATATACTTGCAGAGAGATTACCCGGTATATCAGAGTCAGCCAAAATTTTCTCCGGAGTTGATGTAACAAAGGAACCAATCCCTGTTCTACCCACAGTTCATTATAATATGGGTGGAATACCAACCAACTACATGGGTGAAGTTCTAAATCCAACTGAAGACGATGAGGATAATACCGTGCCCGGTTTGATGGCAATCGGGGAGGCCGCTTGTGCATCTGTTCATGGCGCTAATCGATTAGGATCAAATTCATTAATTGATCTTGTTGTATTTGGAAGATCTTCTTCATTGAGATGTTCAGAAATTGTTTCGCCTGGATTAATTCCTGAGGAACTTCCTAAAAATGCAGGCTTAAACTCCATAGAGCGGCTAGAAAAATTTAGATTATCTAAAGGTCCTAAACCTACATCAGAATTGCGATCAAATATGCAAAGAACTATGCAAAACAATTGCGCTGTTTTTAGAACTGATGAGGTTCTTCAGGAAGGAAGAGGATTAATTGCAGAAGTCTATGATAGTTTATCGGATATAGGTATAAAGGACAGATCATTAATATGGAATACAGATCTAATTGAAGCCCTTGAATTTGATAATATGATCGGACAAGCCATGGTAACAATGGCTGGTGCAGCTGAAAGGCAAGAAAGTAGAGGTAGCCATGCTAGAGAAGATTTTCCTGATCGAGATGATGAAAATTGGATGAAGCACACTCTTGCTTGGTTAAGTGAAGATGGAAAAATTAAAATTGATTATAGAAGAGTTCATGAAAGAACTCTAACCAATGATGTAGCCTACATTCCACCAAAAGAGAGAGTTTATTGATATGGCAGAGCTAGTTTTACCTAAGAATTCTAGAATTAAGGAAGGAAAGCACCATCCTTTAAAATCTGATGTAAAAAATAAAAAAACTTTCAAAGTTTATAGGTGGGACCCAGAAAATACTGAAAACCCTAGGTATGACACCTATGATATTGACATTGATGAGTGTGGACCAATGGTTCTAGATGCTTTGATAAAGATTAAAGATGAAATTGACTCATCCCTGACATTTAGAAGGTCTTGTCGAGAGGGAATATGTGGATCATGTGCAATGAATATTGATGGTGTAAATACACTTGCATGTACGATGGCTATTGAAGATACAAAAAAAAGAGTTGGAATTAATCCTCTACCTCATCAACCAGTTGTTAAAGATTTAGTACCTGATTTGACAAATTTTTATGCACAACATAAAAAAATAAAACCTTGGCTGAAGACAAAAGAAAAATCATCTGATACTGAATTTCCTCAATCAAAAGAAGATAGAGAAAAAATAGATGGTTTATATGAATGTATAATGTGTGCCTGTTGTTCTACATCTTGTCCAAGTTACTGGTGGAATTCAGATAAATATTTAGGTCCCGCAGCCTTACTCCAAGCTTACAGATGGATTGTTGATAGTCGTGATGAAGAAAAAGAAGAAAGATTGGATCAACTTGATGATGAATTTAAAGTATATAGCTGTAGAACAATTATGAATTGTTCTAAAGCTTGCCCTAAGGGTTTGTCTCCAGCAAAAGCCATAGCAGGTATAAAAAAAGAACTAGCCACAAGAAAATAATTGATATTATATTTCTTTTTGGAGGTATAATGCCAAATATCTTAACTTCATATAAAGACTTATTGGATAAAGATATTATTCAATTTGATGAAAATCAAAATGCAACAGTCCAATCATTAAGTAAATTATTTCATTCAGAGACAAATCTTTTAACCAAGATAAAAAAATTAATATTTAAAGAAAGAGTTTCAAAAGGTATTTACCTCTGGGGAAATGCTGGATCAGGTAAGACAATGATAATGGACATCTGTTACGATTCATTAAAAACAAATAGAAAAAAAAGAATTCATTTTCAAGAATTCATGATAGATGTTCATGATAGCCTTCATTTAATTAGAAATAACAAAACAGATAAGCCACTAATAAAAGTTGCGGAAATAATTTCAAAAGAAATTGATTATTTATTTTTTGATGAGTTTCAAGTAAATGACATTGCTGATGCCTCTATCTTAGCAAGATTATTCAATTTGTTGTTCAATTCTAATGTCTTTATTTTTTCAACTTCAAATATAATACCAAATAACCTTTATAAGGACGGGCTTCAAAGAGATAGATTTATACCTTTTATAAAACTAATAGAAAAAGATTGTATAAATATTGAGCTATCAACGAAAAAAGATTACCGAAAAAAAAGATTAAAAAATATTAATAATTACTTCTCAAGTCTCAATGATAAAACAGAAAAAGAAATTGAAAAAATATTTTTTGATCTTACTAGAGGTGCAAATCTAGAAAAAAAATCTATCATAGTAAAAGGTAGAGAAATTACTGTAAGTAAACATGCAAAAGGTTGCGCGAGATTTAACTTTGATGACTTATGTGGTAAAGCTTATGGTTCGGAGGACTATATAAATATCGCTAAATCATTTGATATTATATTTATTGAAAATATTCCAAAATTATCACCAGAAAAGAAGAATGAAGTAAAAAGATTTATCATGCTCATAGACGCGTTATATGATAATTCAAAAATAACTGTAATATCTGCAGCAGGAGAACCAGAAGATATTTATCAAAAAGGTGATTTAGAATTTGAATATAAAAGATGTGTCTCCAGGTTACATGAAATGCGTTCGAAAGAATATGTAGAATCCTATAAGAATTGATTGATCTTTTATTAAAAGAATAGTTTATACAATATATGAATTTTTAAGAGGAAAGCATGAAGAGAAATAAAATTGCTCTAATTGGCGGAGGCCAAATAGGAGGCACATTGGCACATCTTGCTGGCTTAAAGGAGCTTGGAGATGTAGTAATATTTGATATTGTAAAAGGTATTCCTCAAGGCAAGGCACTTGATTTAGCGGAAGCGGCACCAGTAAGTTCATACAATGTTG
>MDTC01014707.1_pt1 | contig 10527 bp, 7 predicted proteins | sample 811181 | NCBI WGS metagenome assembly MDTC01 (sample SAMN05326644, study PRJNA326480) | marine metagenome | isolation source: seawater | place: Pacific Ocean: North | collected 2011 | reverse complement strand
TAAATGAAGCGCTTAAGGAAGCAAATGAATTGCCAGTCCATGGAATTATTGGCGCTGATTTTTTAAAACAAACCAGAGCTGTGATTGACTATGGTAAAAATTGTTTTTATATTATTTAGATTGATTTACTATAATTCTAAAGCTTTTTTAATCTCATTATTCATCAATAATTCTGATGGGTTTTCTAGAGCTTCTTTTACAGCTACCAAAAATCCTACAGACTCTCTTCCATCAATAATTCTGTGATCATACGATAAAGCTACATACATTATTGGACGAATTTCAACTTTACCATCAATTGCAACTGGTCTCTCAACAATATTATGCATTCCTAAAATACCACTTTGTGGTGGGTTAATAATTGGAGTTGAAAGCATAGATCCAAAAACACCTCCGTTGGTAATTGTAAAAGTTCCTCCTGTCATATCATCAACGGTAATACTTCCTTCCCTAGCTAAAATCGCTAAACGTTTAACTTCAGATTCGACGCCTCTAAATGATAGATTTTCTGCATTTCTAATCACAGGCACCATTAATCCCTTCGGTCCAGATACTGCTATTGAAATATCTTTGAAATCATGCTTTATTTGAAAGTCTCCATCAATCATTGAATTGACGTCAGGATATAGTTCTAAAGCCCTGACAACAGCTAATGTAAAAAATGACATAAAACCTAATCCAACACCATGTTTATCTTTAAATTCTTCTTTATATTTTTTTCTGATTTCAAATATTGGTGACATATCTACCTCATTAAAGGTAGTAAGCATTGCGGTCTCATTTTTTACAGTTACTAGTCTTTCAGCTACTTTACGTCGTAGCATTGATAATTTTTTACGACTGCTCTCAGTTAACCTATTTCGTTTTGTACCCATCGATGGAGTCGCTTTCACAGCATCATCTTTTGTAATTCTGCCACCTTTCCCAGTTCCTTTAATCATTGAAGGAACTATGTTTTTTTCAGCTAAGATTTTTTTAGCAGCAGGTGATGCTGTTCCAGAAGCATAAGTTTCTTTTACAGTTTCTTGCTTTTGATCTTGTAACTTAACTTCTATGAGAGTTTCATTTTTTTCAGATGCTTCATTAATTCCTTCTGGCTTCTGAGCATCTGTATCAATTAAACAAACAACAGCACCAACAGCTACAGCGTCTCCCTCTTCAGCTTTAAGTGTTATTATTCCACTAGCTTCAGCTGGTAATTCTAACGTTGCTTTATCACTGTCAACCTCAGCAATTGCTTGATCTTTGTCTACCCAGTCACCATCAGACACTAACCATTCTGCTATTTCTACTTCTGTAATTGATTCTCCTGGTGAAGGAACTTTCATCTCTAAACTCATAACTTCTAATTTTATGTAGAACTATTTGCAGTAACTACAATCAAAACATATCCAATAATTATTAAACAAACATACCACCAATATTTTCTAAACATTGATTTTGTCCATTTATTTGCACCCCACATTGGGAAATTAGTTTTTTTTTTCATAGGTGCTAACTGTATCTACTAATTTAAAAATTTAATATATAAATCAAACTTTTATAAAAACTTTTTACATATTTTATTTCTTCTAAATTTACCTATAGAATTTTAAATAAAATATTCTGTAAAAAAACTATTTTTTTCATATTAAACCATGCCTATTTTTTTAGTTTTCAAAAACACTATTAATTACAGCATTATGTCTAAATTTAAATCTTGTTGGACTACCCGATGCCGGAGTAGCGTATATTTTTCGACTACATACTCTAAAATGCTTTGCCTCTTCAAAGTGAAGCAATATATGTGAATAAGCTCCCATGTTTTTTGGTTCTTCTTGAGCCCAAACTAGATCAGCTACATTTTTATATTTTTTAATGATAGATTTTAATTCTTTTACAGGTAAAGGAAATAACTGTTCGACTCTAATTAAAGCCACATCCTTTCTTTTTAGTTCTTCTTTCTTTTCTAATAAATCATAATAAAATTTACCTGTAACAAAAACTAATATTTTAATTTTTTTAATCTCTGCAGTTGTGTCATCAATAACCATTTGAAAACTACCATTTGCAAAGTCTTCTTTTGTTGAAATTACCTTTGGATGTCTTAATAAACTTTTTGGGGTAAAAACAATCAAAGGTTTGCGATAGTTTACCTTCATTTGTCTCCTTAGTAGGTGAAATAAATTAGCTGGAGTTGTACAATCTACAACGAACATATTATCTCTTGCGCAAAGCTGGAGATATCTTTCCATCCTTGCCGAAGAGTGCTCAGCTCCTTGTCCTTCATAACCATGAGGCAGTAACATTACCAATCCATTTTGCAAATCCCATTTATCTTCAGCTGCCGAGATATATTGATCAATCATTATTTGAGCACCATTGCTAAAGTCTCCAAATTGAGCTTCCCAAATTGTTAGAGTGTTAGGACTTGCCATAGCGTATCCATAATCAAAACCTACTACACCATATTCAGAAAGTAAGGAATTATAAATATAAAAATCTCCTTGATCACCTTTTAAGTTATTTAGTAAAACAATTTCTTCTTCACTGTCTTCAACTTTAACAACTGCATGCCGGTGCGAAAAAGTTCCTCTTTCAACATCTTGACCACTTATTCTAACATGATAACCTTCTTTTAAAAGTGTTCCGTAAGCAAGGGTTTCAGCCATTGCCCAATCTAGTGCATTGGTTTCAAAATACATTTTATAACGACTTGCAATAAGTCTTTCTATTTTTCTTAAAAACCTTTTATCAGATGGTAATTTCGAAATTATTTCTGCAATCTCTGTTAGCTGATCTATTGAAAAAGTTGTGTCAACAGGTTGCATCATTTTCTTTTCTTGGGCATGATGAAATCCTTTCCACTCATCTTTCATTATTGCAGTAATAACTGCTTTATTCTCCTTCCGGGAATCTTCTAAATCTTCATTCAATTTATTTTTATACTCTGATTCAAGTAGTTTAATATGTCCATCTTCAATTACTCCTTCTTTTTTAAGTTTATCGGCATAAATATCTCTTGAATTTAAATGTTTAGAAATTGCTTTATATAACTTGGGTTGAGTGAATCTAGGTTCATCTCCTTCATTATGCCCATATTTTCTATATCCTAATAAATCAATAAAAACATCTTTTCCAAACTTCATTCTGTACTCTAAAGCAAAGGTCGTTGCATGTACTACTGCTTCAGCATCATCTGCATTTACATGTAAAACAGGAGATAAAGTCACTTTACCAATATCAGTACAATAGGTAGACGATCGAGCATCTAAATAATTAGTTGTAAATCCTATTTGATTATTTACTACAATATGAATGGTTCCCCCTGTTTTGTATCCATCGAGAGATGCCATCTGAACGATTTCATATACCAAACCTTGACCTGCAATTGCTGCATCTCCATGAACTATGATAGGTAAAACTTTTTCTATATTATTTTTGTAATGTTTATCTTGTTTTGCTCTTACTATACCTTCTACAATTGCTCCAACTGTTTCTAAATGAGATGGGTTAGGTGCAATATTTAAATTAATTTCATTTCCATATTTTAATTTTCTTTTTGAAGTCCAGCCAAGATGATATTTAACATCCCCATCAAAAATATCTTGTTCGTAGTCTTTACCATCAAATTCACTAAAGATATCTTTAGCACTTTTGCCAAATATATTAGTTAAAGTATTTAATCTTCCTCTATGAGCCATCCCCATAACAAATTCCTTAACACCCATATCTGCTCCGGTTTTTATAAGAATATCTAAAGCAGGAATTAAACTTTCACCACCCTCAAGAGAAAATCTTTTTTGACCTACATATTTAGTATGAAGAAAACTTTCAAAAGAAACAGCCTCGTTTAATTTTTTTAAAATAAATTTCTTTTGATCTGGAGAGTAATTAGGTTGATTAGAATTTATATGTAATTTCTCTTGAATCCACTTTCGTTCTTCGGGGTGACGAATATACATATATTCAACTCCAATTGAATTGCAGTAAATAGAATGTAAATTTTTAATAATATCTTCTAAAGATGCTTCTCCTATTCCAACAATTTCTCCAGCCTTGAATACTGCTTTTAAATCAGATACTGACAAGCCAAAGTTTTCAATATCCAAAGTTGGAGAGTACGTTCTTCTATTTCTAACTGGATTTGTTTTTGTAAACAAGTGTCCTCTAGTTCGATAAGCATCAATTAATTTAATTACTTGGAATTCTTTATAAACATTTGCGCAAACAAGTTCCTCGTCTTGGGCTAAACCCAATAATTCGTTTGAACCATTTTCAATACCAAAATCAAAACCTTGAAAAAAAGACCTCCAACTAGGTTCAATCTCGTCTGGAGTCTTTAAATACTTATCGTAAAGTTCTGCGATAATTGTTGGATGAACCGCATTAAGAAATGAATATTTATCCATAATAGGATTTTAGTAATCTATATTGATTGAAAACTGTGCAAAAATACAATAATTACAATTAATTTATTCTTAATTTTTATATATTTAGACTGTTACAATACTAAATAATCTAATTATGAAAAAATATTTTATATTGGTTTTCTTATTAGTTTTTTTTCTTATTTTAATGGCTATGGGCAGGCAAAAATTAAAAATATACAATCAAATTTTTGGAAACAAGTTCTGCTTTTAAGAGGTATTGGTTTAAATTTTAATTATAATTTTAGGGAATTGCGAGTTCGAGTCTCTTATATACCGTGATTAAAATGTTGTTTTAGAGTATTAAATTAAGTTTAATACTCAGTGGTTTAATTAATTAGACCGATGAAAATTTTTCCAAAGGAAGAGGCTTTTTTGTTTTTAATCGATTGTTTGACTAGGATGTTTCCAAGCTGTATACGTTGCTCCCTTTTTTACTTATAGCTTTTTATCGTGACGAATTTCACTATAGAATAAATTTCTAGTGCTCTAAACTTTCCGATTAACTTTATAATTTTTTGTTTAGATAAAAATACACAAATAAAAAAGCATACGCTTTTGCATATGCTTTTTTATTGAAAACTGTTGTTATTTCTTCAGCAGTCGAATTGTTGCCTGTAAATCATCCGCTGCAATTTTTACAAAATAGACACCTGCTTGTAAATAGGAAATATTTAAATCTGTATAAGTGCCTCTACCAATTCCATCAGCTACTTGCTTTCCATTAATATCGTAAATTTGGTAAGTTTCAAACTTAAATAAAGATCGAATTCGTAAGTTATCTGATGCAGGATTTGGAAAAAAAGTGATGTTTGATTCAAATTTTTCTTGAATCGACAATGTCTCAATAATCGTTAAGGTACCTAGCATGTTTGCGGGATGAACAGTGCATAAGTAATCAATAACAGCTGCATCTGTAAAGGTGTATTGATAAGTTTGTCCTGTACCTGTTAATGTTTCACTTCCAAAGTCTTCTGGGGCGTCTAATTCTCCAGGTGCCGGCACAACATTGTGCGGAAAAGGATTTGCCCAAGTCCAAATTACGGTGTCACCTGTTTCGATAGTAAATGTGGCATCTGCTTCAGTCGTAGATTGATCCCAATCTACTTCAAATGTTTGTTGTGCATGTATCATTCCTGAAACAGCTAAAACAATGCATAATAATACTTTTTTCATAATTTTTATTTTTTCTTAAGTTATTGTAAAATTAGTAATAATTCACGAATTATATAGTTTTAAAATCTAATATTCTTCTGATGCTGTTTAAACTTTCCTCTTCATTAATTGATCACTAAAAGACCTCAATAAATTTTTATTGCTTTTATTGATGTTTAATTTTTCAATAATAGCATTTGCTTTTTGAGTAAAATTGGCAATCTCCTCTAATGATTGTTTTGCTGCACCTGATTTTAGATATAATTCCTTTACTTCAATGATTTTTTGAGATGGGTCCTCTGGTGTTTCAGAAAATAACTTTACTAATCTTTTTTTGTTTTTTTCATTACAATTTGAGTGTGCTTTCAAATAAAGAAATGTTTTTTTATTTGAAATAATGTCCCCTCCCACCTGTTTTCCAAAATTTTCGGGATCTCCAAAGCAATCCAAATAATCATCTTGTAATTGAAAAGCGATTCCTAAATTTTTTCCAAACTCATAACTATTTTGTTTACATGTATCTGAAGCCTCAGCAACAATAGCTCCCATCTGCATTGCAGCACCTAATAAAACTGCAGTTTTGTACTCAATCATTTTTAAATATTCAGTTATTGATACATCCATTCTAGTTTCAAAATCTACATCGTATTGCTGTCCCTCACATACTTTTAATGCCGTTTCACTAAAAAGTTTAGCTAATTCACTAAACATAAACGGCTCATAATTTTCAAATAATTGATATGCCAGTATTAGCATAGCATCCCCAGATAAAATACCTGTATTTAAATCCCATTTTTCATGAACTGTTTCTTTGCCTCTTCTTAATGGAGCTTCATCCATTATATCATCGTGAATTAAGGAAAAATTATGGAACAACTCTAATGCTAAGGCTGCAGGTAAAGCATTTTTATATTCAGTATTAAAAAAATCACAAGACATTAGCGTAAGAACTGGTCTTAATCGCTTTCCACCAAGAGAAACAATATAACGTATCGGATTGTAAAGTTGTTTTGGTTCTTTTATAACTACTATTTCATCAAGATAATCTGTTAATGATTTAGTATAATCTTCAATTCCTTTCATTATGAAATTTTAAACAAAAATACTATTCAAAATATCAAATTAATGTTAAAAACTAAATAATCTGTAACATTTTATTTTTTTAAAATCATATACATTAAATTTATGTTAAACCAAGGAAACTTATTTTGTTTTAAAAGTTTCCTTAGTATTTTTGTGCTCTAAAATTTCAACATTTTGAAAGAAAAGATATTAAAAAAAGCAATCGATTTATTTATAAATTTTGGTTTTAAAAGTGTGACTATGGATGATTTAGCATCTGAAATGCACATTTCTAAAAAAACAATTTATTCACATTTTAATAATAAAACAAAATTGGTCGAATCGGCAACATTTTCTGTTTTTGAAACTATTTCTAAAGAGATTAACTGCATTTGCGAACTTCAAAAAAACCCAATTGAAGAGTTGTATGAAATTAAAAAATCTGTAATGCTTCATCTAAAAAATGAAAAAACTTCTCCACATTATCAACTTTGTAAATACTATCCAGAAATCAATGAGTCCTTGAAAAAAAAACAGTTTCAGTTAATGCAAGAATGTGTTGTTAATAATTTTGAAAGGGGAATTAAGATGGGTCTATACAGAACAAATCTAAACGAAGAGTTTGTTTCAAGAATTTACTTTTTAGGTATTACAGGAATAAAGGATGAAAATTTATTCCCAACAAAAGTTTTTACAAAAATTGAAATCATGGATAATTTTCTCGAGTACCACCTAAGAGGAATCATTACTAAAGAAGGCTTATACACTTTAAATACAATTATAAAAAATAATAAAAATGAATAAAGTATTCATATTAATTAGTTTTTTCCTAATTACAACAACGAGTAAAGCACAGGAAAACAAAACCTATAAATTTACTTTGGAACAGGCAATTAATTTTGCCTTGGATAGTAATTATACGGCGATTAATGCCCGGAGAGATATTGCTAAAGCAATTAAAAAGAAATGGGAAACAACAGCATCGGGGCTCCCCCAATTAAACGGGAGTATCTCCTATCAAAACAATTTAAAACAACCTACTACCCTAATACCAGGAGAGATCATTGGTGGTGATTCTGGAACATTTGTTCCTGTAATTTTTGGTACAAAAGAAAATGCAAATGTTGGTGTATCACTAAGTCAATTAATTTTTGATGGTAGCTACTTGGTAGGTTTACAAGCTGCTAAAACATTTTTAGATTACTCTCAAAATGCAGATGAAAAAACACAACTAGAAGTTAGACTAGGGGTAATTAATGCCTATGGGAGTGTTTTACTATCTAAAGAATTAATTGATATCATAGATTTAAACATAAAAAATTTACAAAATAACTTAAATGAAACTACAGCATATTTCAAGAACGGATTTGTGGAAGAAGAAAGTGTTGAACAATTAGAAATCACCCTGCTTGATTTAGAAACACAATTAAAAAATTCCAAAAGGATGTTTGTAATCGCTCAACAAATGTTCAATTTAGCTTTGGGGATCGATGTTGAAAGCGATGTTATTATGTTAGATAATTTAGATTCATTAACCCAACAAAATATTCGCCTGGATTTTTTAGAAAAGAACACAAACATAGAAAACAATGTTGATTTTAAAATTGCAACCAATTATAAAGATCAAAGGTTGTTAGAATTAAAATTAGAAAAATCCTACTCGATACCAAATTTAGCTGCGTTTGTTAATTATGGAACTCAAGCTAACAGTGATTCGTTTACTTTTTTAAGTACTAATCAAAAGTGGTACCAATCATCTTTACTTGGAATTAACATGAATATTCCAATCGTCAGCAGCGGTATGCGAAGTGCTAGAACTCAACAAGCGAGAATTGCACTAGAACAAGCTGAAACAAACCTAAAAGAAACATATCAAAATATATTATTAGAGATCAATTCTGCTAAAAATAATTATCGATTTGCTATTGAGGTTTATAACAATAATAAAAAGAATTTAAATTTATCGGAACGTGTAGAGAAGAAAAACCAAATCAAGTTTTTAGAGGGTCTTGCTACAAGTTTTGATTTACGTAACGCTCAAATTCAGCTATACAACGCTCAACAATCTTATTTTGAATCTATGCTGAGAGTGATAACAACTAAAGCGGATTTAGAAACTGTATTAAATACACCACAATTAAAAGAAATCAACTAACCAGTATAAAAAAACGTAATGAAAAATATAATCTTATTAACCACACTTGCACTACTGATAACCTCTTGCGGGGGGGATTCAAAATCAGTAGAATCTATCATTGAAAGTAATGATCTAACGAAAATCAGAAAAAAAAGAGATGCCCTAGCTGCTAAACAAAGTGATTTAAATAACAAAATTAAAATGATAGACGCTAAGATTAAAAGTTTAGATACTATCAAAAAATATCCATTGGTAACTGCGTTTAAAGTTAAACAAAAACGCTTTGATCATTATCTTGAACTTCAAGGTAGTGTTGCTACAAAACAAAATTTAATTTTGTACTCTGAATTTTCTGGCTCACTAACAAAAGTTTTAGTAGTTGAAGGTCAAAATGTATCCAAAGGTCAACTTCTGGCCTCTATTGATGACGGGGGGATGTCGCAACAAATTGCTCAAATGAATGTCCAACTAAGTCTAGCTAAAACAACCTTTGAAAGACAAAAGCGTTTATGGCAACAAAAAATAGGAAGTGAGATTGAATTTTTACAAGCAAAGGCAAACTATGAGGGACAACAAAATGCTGTAAATCAAATGCAACATCAGTTAGATAAGACCTCAATTAGAGCCCCTTTTTCGGGTGTTATTGATGATATTATTACCGAAGAAGGAACCGTTGTTGGTGCTGGATTATCAGCAGTTTTCCGTTTAGTCAATCTTGAAAAAATGTATATTGAAGCAGAGGTTCCTGAAGGATATCTAAGCAATGTTACTTCAGGAAAAATGGTTGAAATTTTCTTCCCAGTCTTAAATGAAAAATTAATTACAAAAGTGGATCAAGTAAGTAATTTTATTAATCCTGAAAATAGAACTTTCAAAATAAATATTAATATTCCTAGCCAGAATAAACATATAAAGCCAAACCTCACAGCAAAAATTAAAATCAACGATTATTCTAATGAGGAAGCTGTATTAATACCACAAAGTATCATATCAGAAAATTCTTTAGGAGAACAGTATATCTTTTTAGCAAAAGAGATAAACCCTGAAAATGAAGCAATAGCTAAAAAAATTATCATAAAAACAGGAAAAACGCAAGGAGATTTTGTAGAAATTTTAGAAGGGTTAGCCAGTAATGATGTAATTGTAAATGAAGGTGCTCGAAATGTAAAAGATGGACAAGATGTGAAAATTCTAAATACAGAAACTGATGAGTAAAAAGGAAAAAAATATTAATAAAGAATTTCGTTTATCCTCTTGGGCAATCAATAACAAAACTACCATTTATGTGATGATGCTTATTATTTTGTTATCAGGAATTTCTGCCTACTTTAGTATGCCTAGGGAAAATTTCCCTGAAATAAAAGAAACCAAAATTTATATAAGTTCAATTTATCCTGGGAATACCGCTGAAGATGTCGAAAAACTAATTACAACACCGTTAGAGGACGTTTTAAAAACCATCAGTAATGTTGTGGAAATTACCTCAACATCTCAAGAAGATGTCTCTATGATAATTGTTGAATTTGATGAAGATATAGAAGTTGAATTAGCTAAGCAAAAAGTAAAAGATGAAATAGAAACAGAAATTTCTGGTGAAGACTGGCCCACCTTTAACGGAGCTAAAGTAGACCCAAATGTTTTTGATTTAAGTGTGTCCGAAGAGATGCCCATATTAAATATTAATATTTCTGGAGATTATCCTGTAAAAAAACTAAAAGAATACGGCGAATATCTTGAAGATGAGATAGAGAATTTATCTGAAAT
>MDTC01110274.1_pt1 | contig 10528 bp, 15 predicted proteins | sample 811181 | NCBI WGS metagenome assembly MDTC01 (sample SAMN05326644, study PRJNA326480) | marine metagenome | isolation source: seawater | place: Pacific Ocean: North | collected 2011 | reverse complement strand
GGTTCCGGCTCGGGCTCAGGTTCTGGCTCAGGCTCAGGTTCCGGCTCGGGTTCAGGTTCCGGCTCGGGTTCAGGTTCCGGCTCGGGTTCAGGTTCCGGCTCAGGTTCAGGTTCTGGTTCGGGTTCAGGTTCTGGTTCTGGTTCATAAGTAACATCTTTTACGATGGTCCGGAATGTTACATCAGCAGATAAGCCATTCTCTACTATAAAAGAGCAACTTTCTACTGAAATAAGTGTTATATTATCATTAACAATTTCTGTTGGGAAATTGTATAACTGTGAACCGAATGATGTATAATTATACTCTATCAAATAAGGATTTGTCCCATCAGACCATAATAAAACATATGTATATCCTCTATAAAGGTTAACATATACAGACCAACCAAGATCATTAAATATAGGGTTGATGGAATTATCATGCGTAAATTGAGTATTAATGCCAGTTAATACGATAAGAATACTTGTCAATTTTAAATTCATGTTTTCTTCTCGAATATAGACACTTCGATTATCATAAGATAAAAACACATCTGGAGACCTTTCTGGTTCGGGTTCGGGTTCAGGTTCTGGTTGAGGTTCTGGTTCGGGTTCAGGTTCTGGTTCTAAAAAGAAACCTGGAATATTCAGTAGATAATTTATAAAAAAATCAGTTTGCTCTGCTCTATTATCTCCTAAATTTTCTACACCTTCTAAATTAATATCTTCATAGCCTTCTATATTAGAGTTATTTGCCCAAAGCCAAACAAGGTCATTAATTGTATATCCTTCTTCACCATCAAAATTACCAGACATTAAATTTTATTAGAAATTTAACATGAGCCAAAAAACAACACTAGTGTAAGATAAACTCCAATCGTATGAAGAGGTGATGGCAATGGTTTTATAAATGTAAAATAACCGGACCCCTTCTCTGCACCTGCAAGAAAAATGTTCCAAAGACATTGTCCAAATACTGCTATTATTAAAATTATAATTGCCAATGCAATTACTTTTACTAATTTTGTCGTATGAGAGGTTTTTGCTTCTTCAGTTGGTTGAGTATAATGCTCTAAACAACCTTCAACAACATCAACTGCCAAACCCATATTACATTGTTTATTAAAAAAAAAATCGCTTAAGGTCTCGGTGAACAACGAATATTCTAATGGAGACATGTACAGATCGTTATTCAGTTTTAGTTGTAACAATTCAATCTATAATATTAAAATGCACAATTGAGGCAGTAAAAGAAATTTTACCAGACACAAATATGGAAATATCACCTGATGGGATCCGAATATTATCTATGGATCCAACACACACTACACTTGTTCATATGAGTCTAGGCAAAGATAATTTTGAGTTATTTCATTGTACACATAAACAAATTATAGGTGTGAACATGGTCAATTTTTTTAAACTTATAAAAACAATAACAAATAACGACACTTTAACCTTATTTATAGAGAAAGATGACATAAATCACTTAGGAATAAAGATAGAAAATGAACAAAAAAGAGCATCCACAACGTTCAAATTGAATCTAATGGATCTAAGTAATGAGATCATTACTGTACCTCCTGCTCAATTTACATCAGTTATTAGTATGAAATCATCTGATTTCCAAAAGATTTGCAGAGATATGAGTAATATTTCAGAAGAAATTGAAATTAAGTCTGTAGCCGGTCAACTTATTCTAACATGCAAAGGAGAATTTGCACAACAAGAGACTATATTGGGAGAATCAACAAATGGTGGAATGTCAGTTGTTTCAAATGAGGACGATATAGAAATTGTACAAGGTGTATTTTCATTAAAATATCTTACATTATTCACAAAATGTACTAATTTGTGTCAAACAATTCAGGTATATTTGAAAAACGATTATCCTTTAATTGTATGTTATAGTGTAGGAAGTTTAGGTGAAATAAAAATGTGTTTAGCCCCTAAAAATTCTAGAGATTAATTTTTTTCGAATAGTAATGAATGAATTAGTTAAAAAACATGGATTCGTATTTGTGCTATTCTTTTCAAACTGGGCAATTCTTCTTCATATTTTGTATTATTTAAATATATTACCATGTACATATTCAATAGCATTATTCGTTTTCATAGTAGGAAGTTGCATAATGTTATTTAATTATATTTTATATCCAAAATTTTTGACGGATAAGAAATATATGATATATAATGTATTATCTCATGCAACGCACACCATACCTTTTGTAGTGTTTGTATATTATAATACTACACAATTTAGATATGATGTACTTTTGATATCGGTACTTATATATTTTTTACATACACTAATTATTTTAAACATAAACCCAATTGTTTTGTATTTCAATATACCTTTTTACTTAAAGTAGAATTCTAAAAATGATTGAAAATAAGAATATAGATATAAATAATTTACATGCGAGTTCCTTTGAAAAACTATCTTGAAAAACTTGGATTATCTAAATTAAAGAAAGAACAGAAGGAGATTGTTACATCCGTGTTGAATGGAAAGGATATAATTGGAGTTCTACCAACTGGATTTGGTAAAAGTATATGTTATATTCTACCACATATGATTCTTATGAAAACGGTAATTGTCATATCTCCTTTAATATCTTTGATGAAAGATCAACAAAGAAGATATAAAGATGTTTGTACAATTGTTACATCTTTTAGTCAAAATATGGATCTAGATGATAGACAAATAACACACGATCAAAAAAAAGATATTTTCGATGGCAAATTACCATGCGTAATATACATGACACCGGAGAATTTTTTGAGTAGAGAATCGTGGATTAAAGGCATGGAAAAGCATATTTCATTGATTGCGATTGACGAATGTCATTGCATTTCATCATGGTCTGAATTTAGAAGTAGTTATACCGCACTTAATAAAATTAACAAATGGTTCAAGAAAAGACCACCAATTATGGCAGTTACAGGGACTGCTACTAAGAAAACAATTAATTTAGTTGCAAATGTTTTAGAATTAAAAAATCCAGTATATATTCATATTTCTCCTACAAGGGATAATTTAAATTTATCGGTTATGTACAAACATGATTTTAAGAATAGTATAAGTATTATAAGAGACAAGATACAAGGTAAAACGATTGTATATTGTAAAACGCAAAAAGATACTGAAAAAATTTCGAATGCTCTTAGTCATTGGGGTTATGTTTCAGGATACTATCATGCAGGATTAAGTAGAGAGAATAGAGATTCAGTACAAAATAAATTTACTCTGGGTAAGATAGAGGTACTTGCAGCGACGGTTGCTTTTGGGATGGGGATTGATATTTCGGATATTGAAACAATTATTCATTATGGAATACCAAAAGACATGGAATCATACTGTCAAGAGATAGGAAGAGCAGCAAGAAATAAGAATATGCAAGGAACATGTTGTATTTTATGGAGTAAAGGTGATTTTGTAATAAATAATATATTCTTAAAAAAGATAGATGATTATGAACTTAGAAGTAAACAACGTGAACAAATGAAAGGAATAGAACTTTATGTTAAAAATACAAACATATGTAGGATGAGATTGATTAGAGATTATTTTCAAGGTACATATTATTCATCTGATGGTTTCAAATGTAATAATTGTGATAATTGTATGAATAAAAAGGATTTCTCAAATCATCTAAAGACTTTATACATCTGAAGATAACTCTAATAAGATTGTTCTTATCTGATCAACATAATGCTTCATTAATTCATTTGTTTTTTCTAGACCACTGCACGAATCTTCGTTTATTTTTGTTAATTTCTTAATATCTTTATTGATTACATTTATTTCATTGTCTATAGATAAAATTTCAAATTCTGATTTCAAAGATGACTTTTTCTTCAATTGTAGATCATTTAATTTATTATTTAAATCGTTCTTTCTGCTATTAGAAAGTTCTTTTAGAGTACGCAATGTAAGTAACCTGTCGTATATATCATTCAAACATATATTATTATATGTATTCTCTAGAACACTAATATAACTTGTTGAGTAATTTTTAAAATCCATATTATTTTTTTTACTAATAATAATCTTATGTATAAACAAAAAGTAACGAGAAAAAAATGTTCTAATTTTAAAACAAGAAAAATAAGTTGTTTTACAACAAAAAAACTACAAGAGCTTAGAAAAATATGGAACAAGGCAAATACAAACAAAAGGATTAGAAGAAAAGATATTCTTACGACAAATAGGAAAATATCCAAAAAAAAACTATGGAAAGAATTGAGTATAAGGTTAAATACAGAAGACGATTCAAAATGGAAAAGCATTCTTTCAAGAAGTGACAATATGTCTATTAAAAATATTGATAAAATAACGGAAGATGTTTTTGCTCCGAAGGTACCATATTCTTGGGATAAAAAACCAGACACATGGCTGAGTACAGATGATATTGTCGATATTCTTAAATATTTTGAGAAAAAATATCCAAATTTTAAATTTTATGAGCCAACAACAAGAGATTTTGACAAAAAAAATATAAGTGGAGATTGCGTGTTAAGTGATCTATGCAATTGTGATATAAATGATATATCAGAAAAATATGATTCATTTGGTACAATATTTAATAATGATTATTCATATCAATCTGGTAGTCATTGGAATGCATTTTTTGTGAATATAAAAACTAAAGAGATAATGTTTTATGATAGTTTTGGACACCAACCAAATAAAGAGATATTAAATTTGATGAATAATATTAAAAACCAAGGTAAAAATAACAATGATAATTATGAAACTATGATAAATAATAAAGCTCATCAAAAATCATCAACTGAATGTGGTATGTATTCTATTTATTTTTTAGTAAGAATGTTATCTGGTGAAAAATTTATAGATTTTTGTAATCGTGATATACCCGATAAGATTGTATATTGTTTAAGGGGTGTTTTTATGGATGATCAAAATGGTACATACAAATGTTCTCTTTATAAAAATATTGATAATGTAAGTAAATAAGGATAAATAAATAATTGTAAATTATAATGACTTCAAAAAAAGAGTTTAATGAGATTATAGCGAAAGGTATGGTAGACGATATAAATTTATTATCTCCACAAGACCATAATCAAATATTAACATTTATTAAAAACGATGGTGTCAAATATATGGAAAATGAGAATGGTGTTTTTATTAAAATGAATCAATTAAAAATGAGTACTATAGAATCCATAAGAGATTACATAGATTCTTTAAAGAATACGGATGCGTTCGTTAAAAACACATCGTTAGAAATGTCTAATAATTTAGAACGTGTTCTTCAAAATTCTATATCGTCTGAAGTTGAAGATGTGGAAAAAGTCAAGAATTTAAAACCATCTGGTAAAGGTAATAAAAAAACAACAAAAAAAGGTGATTTCACCATTGAACAATGGAAAAAAGATGTAATATGTAAAATGAAAGATGATGTAAAACAAAAATTAAAAAGAACTTCTGGGAAACAGAATTCAAAAACAAAAACGGTTGAAAAAATGATGTAAGATATAAAGTAATAATAAATAACATGGAATTCTGTTCAATATGTAATAACCTATTGAATCTTACAACGCATGAGGAGACAGATGAATTAGTATATGCATGTAAATCATGTAAAACAAATAAGTTATGCGATGATAGTCAGAATACATGTGTATATCATGCAAATTATGGTGGAAATGAGAAAGTATTTTATGAATTATTTATTAATAAATATACATTCAATGATCCTACCTTACCGAAGGTAAAAAATATACAATGTCCAAATGAAAAATGCAAATGTAACATGAATGATAATGTACAACCCGAAGTAATATATGTAAGATACAATGATGCAGAAATGAAATATATTTATTTGTGTTGTCATTGTAAATTAGCATGGGTATCTCCAGAATATCAAAAAACAGAAATCATTTATAATTTTGACGAATAAAAATGATTAAGACTTTAATAATATATTATCAAAAGATAATATGGAGACGAGTTCTGCCATGACACATTATGAATATACAAGAATGCGAGGTATTCGATTACAACAATTAGAAGATGGTATGCCACCTTTTGTAGAATTTGATAAAAATGATACAAATGTTGATATTTTTAACAAAGAAGTTCAAGAGAAGAAATTACCTTTTACATTTATAAGAACTTTGAACCATTCTACTAAAATAAAAGTAAGTGCTGAAGATTTAATTATAGATGTACATTCTAAAATGTAAACCGTAATATAGTTAAATATTAGTCAATTTATTAGTCTAATGTTTTTTTATTCAAGCTTTGTTGATACCATATATAAGATTACTACAGAAATAAAGTATTTTTTTGAAAATACAATACTTAAAATATTTGAAATGTATAAAAATACGTGTCATTTCTTTCTGCGTTTAAACTATTACTATAAATCAATAAATTTTCCTAGCTATTTATATGATTATAGATATATAAATAATGCTAAAGATATAAGTTTTCCTTTTAGAAAGATTGTAAGAGCATGTTTTATTGATTCAAATAATGTTGAAGTATTATTTTCGAATGATCAATTGGATTCTATTAGAAATATAGGTTCAAAACGTAAAAATATTTCACTAAAAGATATATATGTATTTTGTTCTATTGAGTATAACATATCTTCAATTATTTTGACAAACATAAGTTCTAGTGGAATTAATAAAATAAGAATAACAAGGGATAAACCTTATGAAATTAAATCGAGTAATTTTTTTTTTGAGATTCAGTAAAAAATTAGAACGATATTATTATAAACAAAAGAGATTTATATAGTATAATTACTTAAGATGTTTAATTCAATGAAATATGCGGTAATGTATTCATCGGGGAATTTAAATGATCATTTAAAGAATAGTAAAAACAGACAAGAGTTTGTAAAGACAATAATTGACCAGGGTGTTGTTGCTATAAAAATAGGACAATGGATGAGTCACAGAGAAGATATTCTAAGTAACGATATGATAAATGCTTTAAAACCTTTACAAAAAAGAATACCACATATTCATAGTTATGAAGAAACGTGTAGAATATTAGATAAAGGGTTTGGATTTCCTCATAATAAAATTTATTCACATATAAATGAGAAGGTTTTGGGTTCTGGTTCTATATCCCAAGTGTATAAATGTTCTTTATGGCAATTGAATGATAAACCTTGTGTTATTAAAGTTCATAGAAAGTCAAGTATAAATTCATTTGAGAGAGAATTATCACATTGGAGACGATTGATATGGGGATGTTCTCTTTTTAAGATAGGATTTGCAATAGATTTAGAAGGGTTTCTTTTAGCAATTGAGAAACAATTCTCATATGAGAATGAATATAAAAATTATAGAAATATTAAAAAAAATCTAGAAGATCTTGATTTCATAATTTTACCAAAGATTGTAAATGTCACACCTTTTTGTATAACAATGACATATATTCATGGTCATTCTTATTCATATATTCAGGAACATTATCCAGAATATACAAGAGATATGAGTGAAAAGTTAATGATGAGTTATTTTTGGATGGTATACAATGGTTATGTTCATACTGATATGCACGATGGTAATTTTGTTTATATTATAGATGAAGAAGATGATTGTAATAATAAGATAGCTCTTTTTGATTATGGGTTAGGATTTTCTCTTCCTTCATATGGGAAGAATGGGTTAGCGATGCTTTTATGGAAAGCATTTATTAAACGAAATACTAAATCTATGCGTAAATTATTTAGAATTATTTTAAAAGATAATCCAGGTGATGATAAATTAAGAAAAATACAACCATTTAGAATGATTGTAAATGGTGGAGAATTGTCTTTTTGTAATTGGTTGGAAGATATTTTATCACAAATTGGAGAGAATAATTGTATAATAGAGACAAAATATATGTATGTTTTTATGGGATTTATATTATTAGCTAGAAGTTTTGTTTATATTGATCATGAAGGGAATAAATTAGAATTTGATGTATTTGGGTCATCTTTGAGAGCCATGAGCAAATCTAAATACAAACCCATGTCAAAAGTAGGAAAAGAATTGTTGAATGATTTTAATAAATTTTCAATGGAAAGTGGAACAATAGAGAAAATAAATAAACAAAAGACTGTAAAAGAGGGGAAATCTCCTTGATTTTAAATAATTTTTAATAATTTTTAATAATTATTATGAGATATTTAGTATTACGATATTTTTGTAAAACAAAAAAGAATGATAAATAATATAATGATGAATCCGCTTGTTTATTCCATTTGTATTTTTATTATCATAGCTCTTTTACTGAGTGTTGTTTATGCAGATAAAATTAAATTAAGTGATAAAAAACATATTATATCTGGTTTATACATATTACTAGGTGCTTTTATACATGTTTCCGTTCTAATTGTAGTTGAACTATTGAAATAATTTTATATTTCTTAACTCAAAAATAAATATGTAATGAGATAAAGATGCCCTGTCCATTACCATCCACGAATCGTACACTTGGGTTTGGTAGTTCAAAACTTTCACCATGTTTGATTGATAATGCTTGTGCCTTAAATGATCATTCTAAGGTTGCACAAACTGCGTTGCAACACCCTGTTCCAAATTTCAGAGATGGTTTTGGTTACATAGGGAAAAAAGGAAAATTAGTTGATAAAGATTCTTTACTGAGAAATGGAACTCTTTTAACACAAACTGGTAGTAAAATGCTCTTACCAAATCCAGGATTTTTAACTGTACCTTATATGGGATACGGTCGTAATAATGCGTGCACTGCTAATGTTGTATTTGAAAGCAAAGGAACATCTGTATCAAAAAGTTGTCTTCCTAATTCAGGAAGACCTGCATTTACACCATTAATTGGATGTCTCGCAGATCAAATACAAAACACTGATCACATTATTCAAGAAGATGTTAATAAAAGCTGGGTAAGAGGAGGGTATCCATCTAGAAAATGTTTACAAAGTTGCAAAAAATAATTTTAATATTTATTCTTGTTTAACTTCAAAATCTTTTACATGTCCAAGACCCTGTGGTCCATAACCATCATCCCAAGTTCTAACCTCCGTGTCTTGAACAAGTTCGTTAAATATATTGGATTGTGCTGAATCAAACTGTTCGGGTGTTGTGAATGGAGGAACTTCATCGTCCTCTTCATCTAAATGTTCTTTTTTGTCTTCATCTGTAGATGAACCAAAATGAGTAGCTTCTGCTAAAATTTTTTGTAAAGATTTTGGCGATGACTCTGTTGTTTTGGGGAAACTATTAAAAATTATTAGAGCTAAAAACACTAACAATAATGTCATAGTTACGTCTTGAGATAATAAAACAAGACCAACCGATACAATTATCGTTATTATTTTTAGTATTTTTTCCATATTCGATTCAAACATAATTGGATTATATGTTAAGAACAATATGAAAATAAGCAACACACTATTTATAATTTTTTTCGTCATATCAAGCATTATTAATACTGTCTAACATAATTTGTTAACGTTCTTTTAAATAAAGACAATTCAATATTATACTTTAATATGTCTGACACAGAATGTTTAATTTGCCTTGAAGAGATTGGCAAGAATGAAATCTCATATGTAACAAAATGCAATCATTTGTATCATAAAAAATGTATAATAAAAAGTTTGAATACATCTAAAGAAAAAAACAAATGTCCTTATTGTAGACAAAAATTAGGGAATAATATACTTATAAAATTAACAAAAGAAGATACATTGTCTAAAGATATATTTAAAAAGGGAGATAGTGTAATTGTTAATTCAACAAAATACAAAAATGAAAAAGGTAATGTATTGCGTACAACAACAAAAAGTGTTTGGATTATTTTTGAAAACAAGAAGTATCCACGGTCACTTGTTAGAAAATCTAATGTTAAAATTATAGTATCATAGGTTACTATTAATTAAGCAAAAACTATAGTGAACTATTATAATTTTTCAGACATGTCACATATTGCAAATTTTATTTGAATCAAAAATTGATTTTTTAATCTAAATTTTTTTTGTTTTTAATAAGTATACAATGGGAGGAGGTTTAATGCAACTTGTCGCTTACGGCGCTCAAGACATCTATCTTACTGGCAACCCTCAAATTACCTTTTTCAAGGTAGTTTACCGTCGCCACACAAATTTCTCGATGGAAGCCATCGAGCAAACATTCAACGGTTCGGCCGACTTCGGCAAACGCGTTACATGCACCGTCTCACGTAACGGTGATCTCATGCACCGTGTTTACCTTCAAGTCACAGTACCTGCGGTCACTGCTGCCAACTCCACCGAGACATTCCGGTGGGTTAACTGGCTCGGTCACGTTCTCATCAAAAACGTCGAAGTTGAAATCGGTGGACAACGTATCGACAAACACTACGGTGACTGGATGCACATCTGGAACGAACTCACCCAAACTGCGGGCCACAAAGTCGGATACGCCAACATGGTTGGTAACGTCCCTCGTTTAACTCAATTCACACCTGAAGGGGGCTCCACCCCTGAAGTAGACCTTTACATTCCTCTTGAATTCTGGTTCTGCCGCAACCCAGGTCTTTCACTTCCTCTTAT
>MDTC01254918.1_pt1 | contig 10532 bp, 19 predicted proteins | sample 811181 | NCBI WGS metagenome assembly MDTC01 (sample SAMN05326644, study PRJNA326480) | marine metagenome | isolation source: seawater | place: Pacific Ocean: North | collected 2011 | reverse complement strand
CTTCCAGATAGAGATGATGTTTGCAATCATCTCATCCATAGATAGTTTGGTAGCCATGATAGCCCCCTTTTTGGTTGTTGGTGTATACACAAGGCACAACCCACTTTACGTGGATTGCACCTGTAGTGTCAAGCAGACTTGCGCTTTCTTGATTTGATTGCCAAGTCTGTGATGTTATTTACATTGAAAGCCCCCATGTCAATTTCGTGGGGACGCTTTTTCAATTCTTTGTAAATAGCAGTTAACAATAGGTCAAAAGTACAAATAGAGTGAGACAATATGCGCCCACCATATTCTGCTTTCAGTTTACGTGCGGCTTCACGACTAGCCTTGTATACGGCTACTTTAGACAGTCTCACACCCATAGCCTTTTCAAACTTTGGTGCTAACATACGAAAAAATCTGTCATTAGCTTCAGACAAATTTTGACCAGTTAAACCTGTGCTTTGCGCCCACGCTTCTTTTGTTGTAGTTTTGCCCCTATAAGACACTGTAAAAGATACTTTAGCCATGATAAAAATCTCCTGTTTGGTTGTTGGCTGTGTTAGGCAGATTATGCCTTGTGTATACAACAATGTCAAGAGGGGCAGTGCTTAACTGTCAAAAGACTAGCGCAATCGCCCCTCTTGTAAGTGTTATATTACCACGCAAGCACCGAAATTCTGGACTAAATAAGTGCAATCAGCGAAATATGCCAAGCCATAAATCAGGCATCAATTCCTAAGTTTAGACATTACTTGCGTTCCATTTATATATCATTAATTACGTTAGCACTGCAACGCGAGGCAAGAGAATATAAACAAAACTCGTATTAATAGGAAAAAATCCCCCTCAAAATTACGCCCTGATAAAACTATCTCTAGTCACATTGACCCGAAGTGGTTTTCTGGTCGCACCTGTCCTGTCATATGTATACCCCACTTGGTGCTATACACTGTTTCAAGACGGTTTGCGCCTCGCATTTCCCCACTAAGCCCAGCCTGAAATTGGCTAAGGTGTCAGTTCGCGTCTTTATACTGCCCCCACGTTATTAGGCCTAAGCCTTCGCGTGTTAACTCGGTTCTGGGGTGTCAATCCCATAGTGAGACAAGACAGCAGTGGGTTTTATCCAAGCCGCACCTCTAGCAGTGCTGTTCTCCACGCTTGCGCCACTTTGTCTTGGGGCATATGGCACGCCCTTTATGTTCTTACGTTATTCGGTACTCATTTATTTGTCAAATCTTTTATTCGGTCTTTAGTCTTATTGGGTTTTTGCCTCTTCCGCTTCCTTTTTTTCGGGCTTCACGGCTTCCAGACCCGATTAGTATGGTAAGCCCTATAAGCGTTCCAGTGACTAAGATTTTTCACGTTTGGCGGCTCATATGTCGCGCCTAGTGCATCCGCTTGGCATCCCGTATTCCAACCCCTAGGGCTTCGTTTTCCAGTGCTTTGCTTCCGCCTTCTCAGCCTATCATGAGATAAAAACATAATTCAAATAAAAAATAAACTAATTTGCAAATCGTTGTTTTCATTATGTTTTTTTATTAGGTATCTGGTGCATATTGTTTATGTTCATGATACGTTTCTAGTTCGTTCCTGTTTCGTTCTATGTGTAGCAGATAGTATGAGAACAAAAGGTGAACGGTTATGTGTATATAATATAGTGGGGGGTATATGTGTTTATTAGATACTCCGTCGCTTATATTTCGTGCGGTTTTTTGTAATTGCACATTCTTTGAGCAGTCTTATTGCGTCAATTCATATGGTATCAGTTAACGATAAATAGATAAACTACTGTTTTAATTGAATATTCTTTTGATTCATGGTTAGTTTTTACAGTCTATGGTAGAGAATAGACTTTTCTTTTCTATTCAAGATGGTAGGCAGGATGCCACCCCCCTACCCATCGTTACGTATATGTATAAATACACAGATTAGGAAAATCAAGTGTTAACCACAAAGGTAACTGTCACTCTTATAGATAGCTAGTTGCACAAATAATAGGCAGAATAGGTGGGGGTGTGTGGACCAAGACACATTAAATGAAAAAAAGATGTTAAATATATAGAAAGGGGGTTGACAGTGTACCCATTTCTGAGTATAATTATATATAACAAAACACACTTAAAGTGTTTCACTTATAATTGTTATTAATATTATCTTGTTAAATACACTTACAATGTAACACTATAAGTGACATTGGTAAGTAATAAGATACGTAAGTAAATATACGTGCTATGAAAGTTTTCCCTTGACAAAACGTAGAAAATCAGTAAAACTATACACAGATAATGTACTTGATGCTTTCTATGAAGCTATACGTACCAATACCCTTGACCGTTTACATATCCCTCACAGTGATGTATTCTACGTTCGTACAGCAGTAGAGGCACACTACGGACGCTCATTTACATTGAAGCACGTAGAGGACGCTATGAGGGCAGAGGGCTGGAAAGAACCCAGTGAGACATAAATGTTTACAGCAGTAATAGTGGCATGTCAGATTGCCCTACCCACAGACTGCCTTACGATAATAGATAATCGTGGGCCATACGAAACTACAGCTAGATGTGAAGTACGTGTAATAGAGATGGTCACGGACCTGTCTGCATTTTGGATGAAGCAGAAGTTAGGTATGGCGTATCGTTCAATTGAATGCGTAGAGGGTGAAGTCCACGTAGGAACACCTACATAAGATTTATAGTTGGAGAGTACCGTGGCTGTACCAGAGCGTGTCAAGAACAAGATGAAAGAGGAAGGGCTTACTGGTGTCAATAAGCCTAAGCGTACTCCTAACCATCCTAAGAAGTCACATTGCGTGATGGCGAAGGAAGGTGACACATACAAGTTTATACGCTTTGGTCAACAGGGCGTAAAGGGTGCTGGTAAGAGTCCTACCACAGCGAAGGACAAGGCACGTAAGAAGTCGTATTATGCTAGACATAATGCACAAGGTAAACCGACCAGCAAGCTGAGTGCGAAGTACTGGTCACACAAAGTGAAATGGTAGGATTATACAATGGCTAAAAATCAAATGATGGGCAGTACTGTAATGACACCTGCAGAACGCAGACGTATTGCAGAAGAACAAAAGAAGCGTCAAAAAGAACGGACAGCTAAGAAGAATGCACGTACTAATGCATCTGAGTTTGCAAACTTAGGCAGTGCTACAGGTATGCAAAAAGAAACTAACAAGGCACGTAACGAAGGACGTTACGCAAATGTGCGTTTTAAAAAAGGTGATGCTGACCCAAAGGGTTTATTTAAGCCCAAGCCTAAACCTAAAGCTAAAGCGCCAAGCAAAGCTGACTCAATGGCGGCAGCAGCTAAAGCAAAAAGAGATATCACAGCAAAAATAACTGCCGCTGAGAAAAAAGCAAAGGCAGCTAAAGACCCACGTGGCAATCAAGTAAAAGCCACACCGGGTACTGCCAAGAAAAAAGAAGCTGCTAAGAAGTACAACGTAGGTGTATCTAAGGGTGGTGTATCTTTTAAAGAAGCATTTAAATATTATAGAGGTCAGGGTAATAAAACCTTTACATGGAATGGTAAAAAGTATACAACTGAAGTTGCCAAAGCAAAACCTAAAGCTAAGATTAGCACACCTACACCAGCAGATTTTACTGCAACTAGTAAGGCTAAAGACCCACGTGGCAATCAGATAAAGGCTACACCGGGCAAAAAAGGACCACTGGCAAGTGCTAGAAAAGAATATCCTGTAACAGGTCCGGGGTCACAAAGTAAAATCCTACGGCCTAAAAAAGCAGCAGCTAAAATACCAGCAGGTGCAAAGCCATTTAAAGGTAGTTATAATAGTAAGACACATAAGCTACAAAACATCAATGGTAAGACGTACGTGGTGAAGAGGTAGACATGAATATTTCAGAAGCTAATGAAATTATTATGGCGGTGCAAGAAGGTAATGCTAAAGAAAAAGGTTTCACTGCCCAAGAAATCAAAGATGCCAAAGCACGTATGGCACAGTTCAATGAGAACACAAAGAATGATACGATGCCGGGTAAAGCACGTACTAATTTCAAAGATGGTGGTGCAGCTAAAAAGAAAGTGCCAGCTATTTCTATTAGTGTGGGCATGGTTGAAGTACCAAAGAACGGTAAGAACAAAGCCAAGATGATGCGTGGGGGTATGGCAAATAAGAAAGAACATATGTACGCAGCGGGTGGTATGGTAAATGACGGACTAAAGGCACTAAAGAATAGTGGCCCAAAAGGTCTGGAAGCATTTAACAAAATTACAAAGTCATAATGCACCCTATTGAAGCTGACATCCGCAAGTGGTCTAATAACTTTCTTGAGATACCTAACAAGAAGTTAAACGGCCTACCACCCTGTCCCTATGCAAAACAAGCGTGGCTAGATAAGAAGGTAACCTTTAGTATCAATACAGGGCTAGAGGGTCTGATAAAAGAAGTAGTAGACTTTGACCAGCATACCTTTGACATTGTGGTGTGGGCTACACATCTAATGCCAGACATGGAATACCTAGATGGTTTCTGTGATGGCATGAACGAAGCACTGGCACTAGCCGATAAAGATATGCACCTAATGGTGTTTCATCCAGACTATGACGCAGAAGAGGCAGGTCTGGACTTTTTAGTAGATGATGTTACAGATGATGATTTAGTTTACTGCATGGTATTTGTGCAGCGATTATCAACATTAGATGATGCATCATTAAGTTTAGAGAAGTCAGGATACTACCAGCACTTTCCTGATGATGTATATGAATCACTTGTGCTGGACAGACGGAGACTAAGAAATGGCGAGTAAAGCAAAAGGAAGTTACAATGGCGTTTGATTCCGAAGGATTTGTTCTAAAAATACAAGGCTCGTCAAAAGCTGAACTAATGAAAAAGTATGGCCCTAAAATAAAAGCTGAGTTTGGTAAGGGCGAGTATAATTTTGTTAAAGACGATGCTACTGGACCAGGTGGTGTAGACAGACTTCGTAAACACATTACAGATTTGTTTATGAGTAAAGGCGGTATGGCTAAAAAGAAAATGAATAGAGGTGGTATGATGGCAGGTAAAGCAAAAGCAGCAAAGAAGATGATGCGTGGCGGTGTTGCCAAAAAGAAAATGATGCGTGGCGGTGGCATGGCTAAGATGGCGCAGAAGAAAATGATGCGCGGTGGTATGGCAAAGAAGAAAATGATGCGTGGTGGCGCAGTTAAAAAGAAGTAATGAAACGTACTGCAATCAAATACTTTGGATGGGGCTTACTCTACATATGTAAGTTTTTTAGTGGTATAGCCAATTGGTTTTGGAAGAAGCACAAGCACGTGTTAGATTGGAATGACTAATGCCTATACTTTCATCCGGTTCAAAGTTTCGCACAGAAGTAGTTTCATTAGGAACTACTAACAAGACAACTGTGTATACAGTGCCTACAAACTTTTCTTCTCATTTAGAAAATTTGTTTGTGAGTAATAATCACACAGGTAATGTGACATTAAGTTTACATCTATTTCATGCGGATGATAATACAGAGTACGATTTGCTTACTGCCCATAATATTGCAGGTGGTTCTTACGAATCTATATTCACAGTAGAGAGACCGTTGTATCTTCATTCAGGTGACATTATCAAATGTACAGCAGGTACAGCTAGTAAGTTAGTTGTTACTACATCATGTGAAGAATTTTTTGACCCCAATAGGTAGTAACTATGGCAACACGTAAAGCACCGAAGAAACCTAAGAGCAAGGTAAATGAGTCAGGTAACTATACTAAGCCTGAGTTACGTAAGCGTCTATTCAATAGGATTAAAGCTGGCACAAAGGGCGGTAAAGCAGGTCAGTGGTCGGCACGTAAAGCCCAAATGCTTGCACTTGCCTATAAAAAAGCTGGCGGTGGCTACAAGACAAAGAAGGCATAAACTATAGATGCCTACAAAGCTAAGTGAAAACACTGAGGTAGCATTACCTTTACGTAACATTATCAGCATGGTTGCTGCTGCATCACTGGCAACGTGGGCTTACTTTGGTTTGATTGAAAGGCTGAACACACTAGAGACTAATCAAACTATGATGAAGTCTGACTTGGAGCAGAACACAGAGTTCCGCATAAAGTGGCCTCGTGGCGAAATGGGCAGCTTACCTGCCGACAGCGAACAGTTCATGTTGATTGAACATCTTGCTGACCAGATAGATGAACTAACATCACAGATTGATGAGGGTCGTGCGCCACATGACCAGCAACAGAAACTAACATTGGAATTTTATGAAAAACGTATTAGTGCAATAGAAGCTAGACTAGAGATAATGAGAAACGGAAAAGATGGTGACTGAGACAATTACACTAATACTATATCTTTCCGGCAGTGTAGCGGAGCATACTGCTTTTGAAAAGCTGTCCAAGTGTTTAAAAGCTAAACGCACAATCGAAAGAAACTTATATAAAGATACGGGTACAGTACGATACTCATGCGAATCTAAAACAGTTGAAATCAGCAAAGGTCCAGACGGTAAGAATTACATCGTAAAGATTGTGGAGTAGCAAATGTTAGCAGAAATAGCAGCAGCTAATGCAGCATTTGCAGCAATCAAGATGGCTATCAGTAATGGACGTGAGATAGCGGACGTTGCATCACAAGTAGGGAAGTATGTAAATGCTACAGAAGACCTACGCAAAAAGGGTGAGAAGAAAAAACGTGGTGCTGGTGGTGCAGACTTAGAAGAGTTTATGCACCTTGAAAAACTAAAGCAGCAGGAAGAAGAACTGAAGCAGCTTATGATATACACAGGAAGAGCCGGGCTGTGGCATGATTGGATAAAGTTTCAAGCACAGGCACGTAAAGATAGATTAGCTGCAGCAGATGCACGTAGACGAAAGATACAAAACTGGATTGAAATAGGTACTATAGCTATACTATGTATAGTAGGATTGTTTGGTGTAGCTGCATTAGTTGCTTGGGCATTTTATTTAAAGGGCGTATAATGGCACTTAAAGGACCGCAGAAAAGTTTAAAAAATTGGGGTAAACAAAAGTGGGGTACTAAGAGTGGGAAGCCGTCCGGAGAAACTGGAGAACGGTACTTACCTGCTGCGGCTATCAAAGCGTTGTCACCGCAGGAGTATGCGTCTACCTCCCGTGCTAAGCGAAAAGGAACTGCTGCTGGTAAGCAATTCGTCAGACAGCCTAAAGCGATACAAAAGAAAACAGCCAAATTCAGAAGAGGCGTATAATGTTAACAGCACTGATAGGTCCGATAGCTAGTCTAGCAGGGAGTTGGATGGATGGCAAAGTCGAAGAAACGAAAGCTGCTGCAACGGTTAAAGTTGCAAAAGCAAAAGCTGAAGCTACTATCATGGAGAAGAAAGCCACTGGCGAAATTGATTGGGACATTGAAATGGCACGTTCTTCGTCTACAAGTTGGAAAGACGAATGGCTGACAATTTTATTTTCCATACCCCTTATACTAGCTTTTATACCCGGAATGGAAGAGGTGGTTGCAAATGGTTTCGCACAACTCAACTCAATGCCTGAATGGTATCAGTACTCACTTGGAGTTATCGTTGCTGCTTCTTTCGGAGTACGTTCAGCTACAAAATTCTTTGGTAAAAAATAATGGTTGATTGGTGGAAAAGATGGCTGCAATTTAATGTCACAGCCAAGCTGACTATGATTGCTTCTGTTGCAATGTCTTGGCGTTGTGCAGAATGGTTTATGAATTTAGAAGACCCCACAACACAACAGTCTGCATTTGTTTCTGTTATCATGGGTGTCATGACAGGTGTGTATGGCATCTATCTAGGCAGAGAAGCAAAAGGAAAGTAGATGAAGTATATACGCACACACTTGATTAAAAAACTTATTGAGCATGAAGGTCTACGCTTAGAGGTCTATCAGGATACACTTGGCATTGACACAATAGGCGTGGGAAGAAATCTTAAAGACCGTGGTATTACTGAAGAAGAATTGAATACTATGGACATACCGAACATAGAAACAGTGTATCAATATGGTATTACCGAAGTTGATGCTGCTTTTCTATTAGAGAATGACGTAGAGATTGTCGAAAAAGAACTGTTAGTAGCGCACCCTTGCGTGGACAGCTTAGACTCTGTACGTCAACTTGTACTTATAGACATGGCTTTTAATATGGGTGTGCCACGTCTATGTAAGTTTAAAAAGATGTGGGCTGCTATACACGAAGAAGATTTTCGTACTGCGGCAAAAGAAATGCTTGACAGCAGGTGGGCTGTTCAGGTAAAATCACGTAGCCATAAATTAGCACATGCTATGCATCATGGAGAATTAAAGTAATGGGAAGCAAAAAAGACGAAGAAGAGAATGGTGTACTAGATACTATAGGTGATGCTGCAACTGCAGTGGGTAAGTTTCTTTTTAAAGGCGGCAGAGACTTTAGTGAAGAGGGTCTCAAAGAAATGGCTAAAGAAAAACCCAAAAAGGTAAAAGCTAAACCTAAACCTAAACCGAAAAAAGTTTCACAAAGAACGCAAGTATCTGCTTCTCCAAGTGGCGCACAGTTCAATACTGTAACGGAAACAGACAACAGTACTAAAAAAACGAAAGCTGGACCGCTTACTCCTATTAACACGGATAAGGTACAGGCTCGTATTGATAGATTAAAAGAACTGCAAAAAAGATTAAAAGATGACTAGAGAACTAAATGAAAGACAACAGAAGTTTCTTGAAGTCCTCTTTGAGGACGCTGGCGGTGACGTAGTTGCCGCTAAGAAACTGGCTGGCTATTCAGAGTCTACTGCTACAACTGCAATTGTAAAAGGTCTCAAGGAAGAGATACTTGAAGCAACGCAGATGTACATGGCACGTAATGCACCTAAAGCTGCTATAGCTATGACACACGCTTTGTACGACCCAACTGAACTTGGCATTCGTGATAAGATGTCAGCAGCCAAAGAACTGCTTGACCGTACAGGTTTGATTAAAACAGAGAAGGTACAAGTAGAAGCAGCAGGTGGTGTAATGCTTATGCCAGCCAAAGCTATTGTAGAGGAGAATGAATAATGGCTGATATGTTTAAAGGTATGAGTGCCAAGCAAATAGCAAGCAAAATAATAAAAAGTGGTGCAAGTGGTGATTCAAATGAATATATTAGAGATTTGTCTTCAGGACCGGGTGCTAAAGATTATATGAAACAATACGTAGAATCAGAAGACTTGCTTTATATATTTGACACTAAGATGAATAAGGGAGGTTTACTTAAATCTCGCACAGGACCACAAGATTTCCGTAAAGGTGGTATGGTTTTATCTACAATGGATAACCGCAAAAACAAATGACACGTACAGCAGGGCAGTGGAAGCTACCACAGCCAACAGACATTAAAGACGAAAACGAATGGGTACAGATACCACGCATTGCACGTACTGTACCATTTGGTTACAAGCAGAATGAAGAAGACCCCGACATTCTTGACCCCATTCCAACTGAGTTGGATTTGCTTGAAAAGGCCAGAGCATACATAAATCAATATAGCTATCGTGAAGTAGCTAACTGGCTGAGTACAAATAGCGGTAGGTATATATCGCACGTAGGATTAAGGAAGCGGTTACAGCATGAGCGACAGCGTAAGAACCAAGCTAAAAGCCTCCGCAAGTGGGCAGAGTATGCGGAAAAGGCAATCGCCAAAGCGCAAATCCTCGAAGAAGAAAGAACAGGTTCAAAAGCAACAGGTTGAGATACAAGAGGTTCAGTCAGAATCCGCTGAGTTTGAAAGTATTGAAGAGACAGCAAACATACTCTTTAAACCAAACCCCGGCCCACAGACAGACTTTCTTGCGTCATCTGAGCGTGAAGTTCTTTATGGTGGTTCAGCAGGTGGTGGTAAATCTTATGCCATGCTTGCAGACCCTCTGCGTTACATGGGGCATCCCCAGTTTAGTGGGCTGTTGCTCCGACACACTACGGAAGAGTTACGTGAACTAATATTTAAATCACAGGAACTCTATCCAAAAATCTGGCCCGGAATAAAGTGGTCAGAAAGAAAGATGCAGTGGACTGCGCCATCTGGTGCGAGGTTGTGGATGTCATACCTTGACAGAGATGAAGATGTCCTGCGTTATCAGGGTCTGGCTTTTAGCTGGATAGGCTTTGACGAACTGACCCAGTGGCAATCGCCATATGCGTGGAACTACATGCGAAGTCGTCTACGGTCCACTGCCTCTGATTTGCCCGTCTTTATGAGGGCTACAACAAACCCCGGTGGAAGAGGGCATCACTGGGTAAAGAAAATGTTTATTGACCCTGCCCCATATAATAAGGCGTACGATGCGACAGATAGTGAAACGGGTGAAGTTCTTCGATATCCAGCAGGTCACAGCAAAGCTGGGAAACCATTATTTAAACGTAGGTTCATTCCTGCTAGATTATCTGACAACCCGTATCTCTCTCAAGCAGGTGACTACGAAGCTATGCTCTTGTCGCTCCCAGAGCAGCAAAGAAGACAACTCCTCGAAGGTGATTGGGATATTAAAGAAGGTGCTGCGTTCACAGAGTTTGACCGTAGTGTTCATGTTGTTGAACCTTTTAATATTCCTAACAACTGG
>MDTC01271694.1_pt1 | contig 10533 bp, 6 predicted proteins | sample 811181 | NCBI WGS metagenome assembly MDTC01 (sample SAMN05326644, study PRJNA326480) | marine metagenome | isolation source: seawater | place: Pacific Ocean: North | collected 2011 | reverse complement strand
TCTTGCACGCAGCCTACGGGTTACGTATCGGACAGCTCAGACTTGTGTGACGACAACACGGCCTGCAACTACGACGACAGTGCCAACGAGACGTGCTTGTATCCCACAACCTATTACCAAGATGCCGATAGCGATGGGCTTGGCAACGCTTCAATGAGCAACGACGTGTGTTCAGATACACCGCCATCCGGCTACGTAGAGGACAACACAGACAATTGCGATGACGTATTGGCTGAAAACTACGATGATGCGAGCAACCCAGCGTGCACGTTTGCAGGTCCCAATTATCAAGCGGTGGATTCGTTGCTATTGTGTGAAGGGACGACCCTTACTCTTGACCTGGATACCCTCCATGATGGCAGCGAGAACGGTACGTGGAGCTATTCATTGAATGGTGCGCTGGACGCATTTGGCTCCGCCACCATCAGCGGTTCTGTGCTGACAGTCGATGGGAGTGCAAGCGGAACGGGGCGTGACACCTTGAGTGTTTTCGGCGCAGGAAACAGCGAGACAGCGGATTTGACCATCATTGTCCAGGAGTCCACTTACCCCGTGGTCACAGGACAATACCTGGTGTTGCCGAGCACTCCGGTATCGTTGGACGGTGGGGCGCAGTTTACGTTCGAAGGCCACTATGATGCTCCTGTAGCGGTTCACTTCTTGCACCATCCGACCGATACCACCGATGCGGACGGCAGCTTGATATTGCGCAGTGATTCGTATTGGATCAGCGCATTTACCAATGAAAAAGGCTGCACGAATCCTGCGCCAGCAAACACCGCTCCGCCGACAGAGTCCATTGGAGTAAAGGCACTGCCAATACCATATGTATTAGAAGATTAATGTGAAACGAGGGAGGCAAATTCCTCCCTCGTTCTTCCATTAGCAAAAAGGAGAGACCGACGTCTTCGGTCTGAAGCGAGATTCTACGGATATGAGCGTCATTGATTTTACATTTTGAAACCATCAGGCGTCTTCGTTCGTATGCGTTTGCAAAACAAAGTGATGATCCGTGATCAGAAAGTTGTTGTGGTGATGCCAGCGTTCAACGCTGAGCAAACACTTCAAAGAACTCTTCAAGAAATCCCAAGAGATGTTGTCGATGAGGTTATTCTTGTAGACGACTGCAGTGCGGACAACACCGCGACGTTGGCCCGTCAACTTGGTGTTGAGCACGTAATCGATCACGATTCCAATAAAGGCTACGGAGGCAATCAGAAGTCTTGCTACAAAAAGGCATTGGAAATCGGGGCTGATATCACGATTATGTTGCACCCAGATTACCAGTATTCTCCCAAATTGATTGAGTCTATGGCGTACATCATTGCAAATGGTGTTTACCCCGTGGTTTTGGGATCGCGCATACTTGGCAAGGGGGCCTTGCAGGGTGGAATGCCCATGATAAAGTACATTGCAAACCGGTTTTTGACTTTGTTTCAGAATGTCCTCATCAATCAAAAGCTTTCGGAGTACCATACGGGGTACCGCGCATTTTCGAAGGTTGTTCTGGAGGGCATCCGATTTGAAGAAAATTCAGATGATTTTGTTTTTGACAACCAGATGCTCTGTCAGATTTTCAAGGCCGGTTTTGAAATTGGTGAGGTAACGTGTCCAACGAAATACTTTGAGGAGGCATCTTCAATCAATTTGGCACGTAGCACGATTTATGGCTTCGGGGTCATTCGCGAATCTTTTATTTACCGGTTGCACGCACTAGGCTTGTACAAAACACGGCGGTATTGACATCTATTGGATATGGAAAAGAGTAAACATTCTCCGCGGATTTTGGATGCGATTGCATTGCTACTCATCGGCGTCTCCTGGTTACTGCTGGGAAAGTACATGTTCATGGAGGATCTGCACCCCAACGGGGACAACTACTTCTACTTGCATTTGATGCAGAATATGTGGGAAGGAAATGGGTATGGCACTTCTACAAGTGGTGAATTCAAGCCATCTAATTGGTTTCCTCCGGGATACCCTACACTACTGCTCATTGAGCGTTGGTTATTTGGCAATAATATTGTTTGGTTCAAATGGATAAATATGGGCTTCTTTCTTGGGACCATTGTAGTGGTTTGGCAGTGGGTGAAAGAGGCGCTCAAAAGCAGGGCAGTCGCATTTGTGGTCGCATGTTTGCTCCTCATGAACGCAGGTTTGTGGCACTTTGGATCGCAGATCATGTCCGAAATGTCGTTCATGTTTTTTACTGTATTCGCTCTTTGGTCCTTTACTAAAATTCAGCAGCTCGAGGCGTTTTGGAAATCACCATGGTTTTATTCGATGGTTATTGCGCTTGGAATCTCTTACCTGATTCGAGGAATTGGAGTTGCCGCATTCGCTGCGATCATTACTCATGTTGTGTTTCAAAAGCAATGGAAGCTGGCTCTGGCAATCCTGATCGGGTTTGCCTTGTTAATCTCACCCTGGTCGATTCGGAACAATTCGCTTGGGCTGGAGGGGCGTTATGTGGAGACAATTTTCAAAAAGAACAATTGGAATCCCGGTGAAGGAAAACTGGCATCGTGGGAAGATTGGAGCAAAAAGATTACCACCAATGCCTACGATACCATGTTCAAGGGAACGTTGAGTGTATTGGTGCCAGGGGAGTATCCTCTAGACCGGGAGAATTGGGTGTGGGCTTATGGAGGTCTGATGCTCTTGCTTGTCCTGTTCGGGTTGTTTGTATTGGGTCCTCTTGGTCGTGTTATGTTGCTGTTTTGGGCTTTTACAGGCGTTATATTGTTGCTTTGGCATAGCGGAAATCAATCCCGCTATGTGTGGCCCTTGGCGCCGATATTGTACATCGGAGCCATCACTGGTGCGTGGACGATTTCTTCATGGCTACTGAAGAAAATTAACGTTGTGCCGGTAACCGGTTTTGCATTTGTTTTCTTGTTTGCAGGTTTCGGCATGTGGCCTAAGATGGATACCATCCGACAAAAGGCGCTGAAACCGTACAATAAAGGTTTCATAAGTTATCTCAGCCTAGCGGACAAGGTGAAGGACATGCAGATGGATGACCCAATGGTCGTTTGCCGAAAGCCCATGATATTCTCTTATCACTCAAATGCACGCACGGTGAGTTTTCCATTTACGGCCGACTCTATTCTGATGCTAGAGCACCTGGTCTCGAACGATCCGGATTTTATTATTTTGGACAACATGGGTTACAATTCGGCACATAAATACTTAACCCCTTTGCTGAATAGTAACAGGGATATCTATGGAGTTGTAGCCTCAATGGACCCCAACGTTTACCTCCTCAGTTGGAAGCCAGATATCGCGGAGAGAAGGCTAGAGGAGTGGCGCCAAGCCCTTCAGAAAGATTCTGCTGAGTGATGAATAGGGAGGCCAATAACCTCATTTGCTTACAAATTCGCGCTCACTAACGAGTCGAGGAAGGCCGCGGTGTCCTCGCCGTAGCCTATGTTGCGCTCGACGATGGATCCGTCCCGTCCCACCAAGAACCACGTGGGATAGGCGACGACAGGGTAGCCATCAGGTAGCGAATCAAGAATAGCCTGGGGAACATCCAGTTCGCGGCGGTCCAAGTAGCGTTTGACGGTCTTGGCATCTTGGTGGTGGTTCACCCCTAACACGTGGAATCCCGCCGGCCCAAACTCTTCTTCCATGTGGGCCAAATGTGGCAAGGCCCGCATGCACGGTCCGCAACCGATGTACCAGAAATCGACGTAGACAAGGTCGCCCGCAAGGTCGCTTAGGGAAGTGGCTTCCCCAGCCAGGTCGAACCCTTCGATGGCAGGCGTCGGCTCGCCAATTGCGGGCAACGCAGCCATGGCTTCCTCAAACCAATCCCCGTCTCCACCCCCCGCAACGGTCGGTGTCTCCTCTGGTTCCCGAGACCACTCCGGTGCTACCCAATCGGCCACTGCGAGTTCGACGATGCCGTCGTTGGGGAGCTCCCAATCCCAATCAATGGCTATGTCGCTACCGTAGGCCATTTGGCCTTCGTACCACGACTGTTCATACCGCACCGGAAGACCCCGTGGAGATTCGAAGACCCAGCGTTTCAGGTTCTGCGATTCGGGGTGGTAATCCGCGTCCGCGGTGTCAGGGATGGAGGTTTTGGTCAGAATGAATTGTTCGGTCTGATTGGCGCTCGGCAAGACATGCTCCCAGTTTACGCGCACCGCTGAGTCGCTGACTTGCGCCGCCCACCAGCTTGTGTCGGTGAGCATGACAGGCAAGGTCATGGCTGCATAGTAGTTGGGGATGCCGTTGCCGTTGTTCGAGTTGGCGGCGTCCCAATCGCTCGCTTTGCGCAGGCTGTCGCTAGAAATGTAGGTGAGGCGGTTGGCCCACAGATGCCCCCAATAGCGGCTGGTGTCGCCGTCTTGGATGAACGCATCGGCGTACCGCCATGCTAAGTCGTAGGCAGAATCCCCGACCGCATGCGACCGCAACCAGTCGATGCGGACTTCGCGCTCCCAATGGGAATCCGAGGCGTCTACGTCGTTGGAAAGATGGGCGGTGAAGCGCGCATTCTGAATTTGAGCGAGCGCGTCGCGGACGTCCAACTCAGAGGTGAAGACGGGTTCAGGCGGGGTGCAAGCGCCGAGCAAGAGCGCAGCAACGACAAGGGGAAAGAAGCGGGTCATGACACGAACTTAACGCGTATTAGCCGTGCATCGTCTCTTTCTTGCCGTAATTCTGGATGACCTCCGCTTCGTAATCGAGGAACGCTTGCCACCGCGCCTCCACGTCCACATTGCCTCCGTATTTGCGCGCAAACCCAATGAAAGTCGTGTAGTGCCCGGCTTCGGAAATCATGAGCTCCCGGTAAAATTCTGCCAAAGGCTGGTCCTTCACTCGTTCAGAGAGCATGCGAAACCGTTCGCACGACCGCGCCTCGATCATCGCAGCAAAGAGCAAGCGGTCCACGAGTTGTTCTTCCCGCGAGCACTTGCGCTTGATGAACTGAAGCAATTCACCCACATAATCGTCTTTGCGCTCTGGACCCAGCTCAAATCCACGCTCTTTGATGCGGTCCACGACCATTCCGAAATGTTCGATTTCCTCTTGGGCAATGCGGGTCAATTCGGCCACGAGGTCCAAGTGTTCAGGGAAACGCACAATGGTACTGATGGCATTGGATGCGGCCTTCTGCTCACACCAAGCGTGGTCGGTAAGGATTTCGGAAATGTTGGATTCGACCAATTTGACCCACCTTGGGTCGGTAGGCAGGCGAAGGCCAAGCATAGGAGATTCTGACGTCATGGTCGTGAGGTGATTCGGATGAGGCTGCCGGTGGGAATCCAATGGCCGTCTTCGCCGCGCAAGCACAATTCACCGGATTCAAATTGGGCGGAGGGCAAAATTCGTTCCCAGACGGTTTCGAGGGCACTTGGCGCAATCCCGCTGTACGTGTTCATGATGATGAAACCATCGGGTTCGAGCAAATCTGCCACGACGGCGCAAAGGTTTAGTAGGTTGTCTTCCAAGCGCCATTTCTGGCCTTTCGGTCCGAGGCCCCAAGTGGGGGGATCCAAGACAATGCCCTTGTAAGTGTTGCCTCGTCGTTGCTCGCGTTGGGCAAACTTGAGGGCATCCTCCACCACCCAGCGGATGCCGTCCAGGCCGCTCAACTCCATGTTGACCCGGGTCCAATCCACCACTTGGCGAATGGCATCCACGTGAGTGACTTCGGCGCCGACGGAACGAGCCGCGATGGAGGCACCACCCGTATATGCGAAGAGGTTGAGGAATTTGTCTCCGGGCTTAAGGTGTTCAGCGATATACTCCCAGTTGGTCGCCTGTTCGGGGAAAATACCCACATGTTTGAACCGGGTCATTTCGAGGTGAAATCGCAACTGCAACTTCGGCGAACGGTAGTTGATGTTCCATCCTTCGGGGACGGTATCCAATGGAACCCAGTTGCCCTTGGCTCGTCCGGTGGGCTCAAAGCGGGCATGAGCTTCGTCCCACGCATCCGTTCCCAGTCGGCGGGACCATACGGCCGCGGGGTCGGGCCGGTCGAGCACCAAGCTTCCAAACCGTTCCAAACGAGCGCCATCGCCCGAGTCGATGACGGTGTAATCGTCCCAATACTCGGGGGACCATCGTTGATAACTGCGTGTAGACATGCGGGGACAAAGGTCGCAAATACCAGGCGATTGGAAGCATCTTTGTGGCCATGCCTCCAAGGAAACCGCCCCGTCAGCTGCGAAAAGAGATCCTTGAGGTCTTCAAAAGGCAGCCTAACAAGCCCCTCAACCACAAACAAGTTGCGAGTACTTTGGGCACCCTAAACCACGATACGCGACGCAAAATCATGACGGTTCTGGAAGAACTGGGGCGCGACGGCCGGTTGGAATCGCTGGGTCGCGGCAAGTACGTTTTGGCGGACATGCCGCAGAACGAGCGTCCGGTGGGCACCATACAGGTCACTCGACACGGCCGTGGTTTTGTAATGCTTCCAGACGGTAACGAAATTTCGATTCCCAAGGGCTACACTGGCACGGCGTTTTGGGGCGATACGGTGGAGGTGGACTGGGTGCGCCGCGGCCGGCGGAACACACCGCGGGTGGCGCGCATCGTCGAGCGCGCCCGAAAGCAATACGTGGTGGTCATCGAACGCGTACGGGACTATGCGTTTGGCTACCCGTCCGATCAACGATTACACGCCAACTTCTTCATCGGTGCGCACAACCTTGGCGCCGCCGAGGATGGCCAGAAGGTCATCGTCGAAATGCTGAGCTGGGATGATCCTTCAGACGCGCCGTCTGCCCGGGTTGTAGAAGTGCTAGGTCGCCCGGGCGACCATGAAGTTGAGATGCACGCCATCCTCGCTGAGTACGGGTTGCCTTATGAGTTTCCGGATCATGTATTGGCTGCTGCTGCTGCGATTCCACGTGAAGTGCCGGCCGAGGAATTGGCCCGCCGCCGTGATTTTCGTGACGTTACGACCCTGACCATCGACCCGGTTGACGCCAAGGATTTCGACGACGCCCTGTCGTTGCAAAAGCTGCCCAACGGCCATTGGGAGGTGGGTGTGCACATCGCCGACGTTACCCATTATTTGCAGCCGGGTACCCTTCTCGATGAGGAGGCGCGTCAACGGGCCACCTCGGTCTACCTCGTGGACCGCACCATTCCCATGCTGCCAGAAGTGCTGTCCAACGATTTGTGCTCGCTGCGCCCCAACGAAGATCGGCTCGCTTTTAGCGCCGTCTTCGAAATGGATGCACAGGCCAACATCAAAAAGGAATGGTTCGGCCGGACGGTTATCCACAGCGACCGCCGCTTCGCCTACCACGAAGCCCAAGAGCGCATTGAATCCGGAAAGGGCGAGTATGCGAAGGAAGTGCGAACACTACAACGCTTCGCTGAAAAGCTGCGTGCCCGGCGTTTCAAGGCGGGGGGGATCGACTTCAACACCGAGGAGGTCAAATTTGAATTGGACGAAACGGGTAAGCCACTGCGTGTGGTAATCAAGCGCATGCTCGAGGCCAACCGCCTCATCGAGGATTTTATGCTCCTAGCGAATGTGCGTGTAAGCCGGTATTTGGCCAAACCGCGCGGAAGCGAAGGCAAGCAGGAAGAGGCGACGCGAACAGCAATTTACCGCATCCACGACCGACCGGATCCGGAAAAGTTGCGGCAACTTCGAACATTCGTGGCGAAGTTTGGGCTGGAGATGCCCAAGATTAACCCGACCAACGCCGAGTCGGCTCTCCGCCAGTTGCTTCAAGCTGCCGCCGGATCCAACGCTGAGAACGTCGTCAAAACCATGGCCATTCGTTCAATGGCCAAAGCTGAATACAGCACCCAGAATATTGGCCACTACGGGTTAGCCTTTCCATTTTACACCCACTTCACCAGCCCCATACGCCGCTACCCAGACGTATTGGTGCACCGGCTTCTTCAACAGTACATCGATGGCGAAAAACCTGTCAGTCCTGGTCCTCTCCAAGGGACCTGTCAGCACAGCTCCAACATGGAAAAGCGCGCGGCCGAAGCGGAACGCGCCTCCATCAAATACAAACAAGTCGAGTTCCTGATGACCCGCCTCGGGGAGACATTTCACGGCATCATAAATGGCGTGGTGCCGAAGGGAGTTTTCGTTGAAATTGAGGAGAACAAATGCGAAGGCTTTGTGCCTAAGGACAGTTTGCCTGACGATTACTACGTTTATGATGAAGACCGGCAAGCGCTGATTGGCGCCCGGCACGGGGCTCAGTATGCGATGGGCGAACGCATTGTGGTTCGGGTGGTGGCCGCGGACTTGGCAAAGCGAAAGCTGGAATTTGATGTGCCGGATGGTGACTGACTGATGAGGACGGCGCTTTGAGTGCATTAGACGTTGTTTCGTCTACAGTGTTATTGTTCTAATGGATTATAAACAGGGTGCAGGCTGGGTCGTAGTATGCGTGTTCTGTCATGTTTCGCTTCACCCATATCATCATTTCAATCGCTCTGGCCATCGCCTTTGTTTCTAGCGTCCTTCACACTCAATTTTTGGGGATGTTAATGTGAAGTTCACGCGGAGACGGATTTCGGCACGTCGTATCGGAGTTGCACGGAATTTTCGGCCCCATCTGGTGAATGCGTTGGGTATATTCCGTGGGAACGGCGGAACGAATTCAGATTTGCGATGGATTCAAATGCGAGAGTGGGTAAGGCGAAATTGCCGATTGTTCGAGCATTGAGTAAGCATTTATCGCCGCATGGGCCAACAGCGATTACTGCGGTGAAGGCTCGGTTAGGGCTGTTGGGTCGGAACAGTGCGTCGTGGTTAAGTCGTGTTCAGGTGATTTCGATGGTGACGGCCTTTGCGGTTCGTCAGACGCACTTGTTTTGTGTCCTTACTTTGGATTATTCTGCGAGTCATTCGTGCCTCTTCTTCTCGAGAGTTCAATTACCTTTGGCGCTGAAAAGCGCGCCCATAGCTCAGTTGGTTAGAGCAGTGGACTCATAATCCATTGGTCGTAGGTTCAAGTCCTACTGGGCGCACTTTTTCACCACGCCTGCAGCTTTCCCATGAGCACGAGGAAGCCCCTTGGCGATGGCCCCGTAGTTCAATGGATAGAATAGAAGTTTCCTAAACTTTAGATCCGAGTTCGATTCTCGGCGGGGCTACTGGGCGGTGGTTGTCAACATGACCGAGTGATTAATTCGAATAAGATAGCGTGTGACGCTAATCACGATTGCGCACTTTTGCTGTAAAATCACCCTTATGCGCTTCCTGACATCCCTCCTCTTTTGCGTTCTTTTCCTTTCGAATGCATTCTCCCAGCTGACAGTCCTTGAACTGTTATCGGCAGCCCCAAGCAACAGCCACTTTAACGAAATAGTTTCCGGCGTCGAGCTGAATGCATTGCTTAATTCTGAAACGGGCGTTACGGTTTTGGTTCCCAACAACGATGCCATCGAGGCCTACGCAGCCGTGATGGGGATGACCACAGAATCTTTCATCGCGTCAGAAAGTGCGATGGACATGGCCATGTACCACATCGTCCCGAATACGGAAATATTGTTCAGCACGTTAACGACTGACAGTGTTGTGACAACGGCGCTGGGCATGCCTTTGACATTTTCTACGAATCAAATGGTGAATGAGACAACGGTCGCTGCCGAAGACCTCGAGGCATCCAATGGCGTGGTCCACCTGTTGGACGAAGTCGTTGTCTTATCTGAAGGAATTACCCAATGGCTCGACGCAAGTACGCAGCACAATTACCTCACCGCCGCCTTGGGTTTTCTTGGATTGGACGATGATTTCGCTGCGATTGGCTCCGGAACGATTTTTGCCCCGACGGATGCGGCTTTCTTAGCTTATGCGGACGCCAATGATTTGAGCATCATTGACATTGTGTACAATACTGAATTCGCCGATGCGCTACTTCGCCACTCAATCAGTGCAGCGGCTATGACCAGCGGCGACTTGTTGGATGCTGGCAGTGTTCTGGCTGATTCCGGGGATGAGTTGTTCATTACATCCGCAGATGGGGCGGTATACGTGAATACAGCAGAGGTGACCAATGCGGACAACCAGACCCAAAATGGAATGGTACACGTGGTGAATGAGATCATCATGCCGACGTACTTCTTGTCGGATGCCATAGCCGATGCGGGCTTGACCCTTTTGGATAGCATGCTAACGCTAACGGGTATCATCGACGAACTGAGCGTTCCGGCGAATTACACCGTTTTTGCGCCGACGGATTCGGCCATTATGGCGTTTTTGGAAGCCGAGGAATTGACCTTGGATGAATTGTTGTTGGACGTGGACGGGCTGACCGAAGGGTTGCTCTTGCACGTAGTGGACGACCTCCTTGCGTCAACGGATCTCCAAGACGGCGACCTGTTGATGACCCTCGCTGGTGACCCTGTATTGGTCGAGATTTCAGAGGAGTCGGTCAATGTAGGGGGAGCGGCGGTGGTGCAAGCTGATATCGCAGCCGATAATGGAATTTTGCACCTGATGGGGGCTGTACTTACGCCTTACATCGAGGGCTGTACCGATGAAGACGCGTGCAATTACGACGATGATGCAACGGTAGACGATGG
>MDTC01066378.1_pt1 | contig 10535 bp, 5 predicted proteins | sample 811181 | NCBI WGS metagenome assembly MDTC01 (sample SAMN05326644, study PRJNA326480) | marine metagenome | isolation source: seawater | place: Pacific Ocean: North | collected 2011 | reverse complement strand
TCGTTTGTTGCAAACTGCTTGGGATTGCAGTTTGTCCCAATTGCGCTTTTTGTGAGAATGCGAAGTTTGGATGAATATCAAGTCGCCGTTAGGTCGTACAAAGCGGATTTTTTGAGTCGAAATGAAAGACGAGGGTGCGTAGAGTTGATGCGCGTTGCGCGTTACTTTATGAGTGGCTCAGATATCGCGTGCTTTACGTTTGTTGCAAGTGGTGTTTTTTTTAGTTGAAATCGGGCAAATGCCGTTTAGTGATTTTTACCCATACATAAAACAAAAAGAAAACTTTGAAAAGTTCAACACTATACTCGAAAAGACAAAAGGGGGGTAAAATTGAACACACCTCAAAGACGGCTTTACTTCAAAAGCTGTTTCCGAAACCGAGAACCACCGCCCGAAACGAGGAGCGGGAGGAGTAAGGGGGCGCGTCGTCGTCGGTGGCGTCGTCGTCGTGTCGTGTCGTTCGGTGCGCCCGAGGAGACGACGCGTCAAAGCGCGAAAGAAGAAAGAAAGAGAAGAGATTTCGTCGGGAAAAGAAGCGAAAGAGATATATGTCGTCCTCGCTCGTCGACGCGGCGAAAACGCACTACGAGCGCATCCAATTCGCGCGCGAGTGCGATCGGACGTTTCGGGAAGCGACGGGCGCGGCGAAGAACGCGACGGCGCGCGCGATGGAGAGCGCGAGCGGACTCGTGAGTGGAGGGGGAGGTCGACCGGCGGTGGCGTCTGGCGCGGACGAGGACGAGGACGCGACGGAAAAGAGCGCGTCGACGAGTCTACGACGACGACGACAACGCGAGAAGGACATCTTTTACCGCGCGAAAGCGTGCGAACGGTTCGATGATTTAGGCGGGAGAGGCGGGCTGTTTCAATGCTTCGTCGTCCAGCCGGCACACGAGGAAAACGTTTTGTGCGTGGTCGATGGCAAAGGACGGACGATGTGGAAAGAGGAGATGAGCGAAAGACACGCGGAACGAAGAGGAGAAGATGGAAAGTTGAGAGCGGGGGAAGTCGTGGACGTCGGCGCGTATCAGTGCAGGATTACGAGTGAAGGCGAGGAGGATGGACCTTTTGAGTACAGCACGGATGGTGAAGGAAAAACAACGTCGAGTGAGTACGGTTCGGGAGAGTCGTCGTCGTGTTTCTCTTCTTCTGATAACGACGAAGACGAGAATAGGATGAAGAGAAAACCGCCGCCGCCACCGGAGATGGTCGTCGAGTTGAAAGTGAACGAAAAGTCGGGGAGAATCCAACCACCACCTGGATACGCTTTAGTCGCGAAACCAGAATACGACGAGTTTGGAATAGCTATTGAACATCCAGGCGTGGAGTACGAAAAGCAGAATTGGTGGCAGTACTTCTGGGGGTACGCCAAAGTTCCGAAACCGCTCGAGGTGACGCACAAACAGAAAGGAAGTGGAGTTTTGTCGTCGCCGAAGTCGTCGCGAAGGAAAAATACAGCAACTGCAGTTGAGCAAGATAGAAAAGAAAAGGACGACACGAAAACAAAGATAAAGAAGGAGAAGAAGGAAAAAACAAAATGGATGCGAGACGGATGGCCCGGGAAATCGGAAGGCAAACCGCGGCCCCGACCGTTTACCGACGAGGAAGTCGAGCAAGCTCGATTTGAACTCTTATCGAAAGAAGCCGAAGCGAGACAAACGGCTGCGGAACTAGACACAAGAGCGAAATTGGAGGCGGCGAAAGCGGCAGAAGCGGCTTTAGAGGCTTCCAAAGCTGCTTTAAAAGTCAAAGAAGCAGCGTTAGCCAACGCTAAAGTGCAAGAAGCGGTCATGCGCGCCGAACAAGCACGAACGGCGGTAATGATGGCGAAAGAAGCCGAGCGATTGGCAAAAGTTGCGCTCGTGTCCACCTTACCGACGCACAAAGACTACGACAACGCAAAATACGCCACGCGAAACGTAAACTTAGCGACGAAAGAAGAGTTTGAGCGCTTGTATGGATTGGAGGTAAACGCGACGAACTATCCCGTGTTAGAGGCGTATCGCAAGGCGTACGAACATCAGCGTTTGAATACGCCTTCGAGTTCTACTTCTACACCATATCATACTCCAGAGATGATGGTGTCGGCAGCGACGAATAATAACGTGAACAACAACAACAACAACAACAACAACAACAACAACAATGCAATAGTGGATTCATTGAAATGGCTCGCCAAAGGCGGTCCGTTACAACAATCTGAGCGACAACATGAGCAACAAAAGCCCAACGTTACCTTACCAAAGGTTGATCCGGCAGTGTTTATGCCTGTTGCGCACGAGTTTCAAAAGTTTATGCCTCCTCCCGCGGCGGTTCCTGTTTCTACTCCCGTACCTCCGACAGTTCCAGAGCAGCACGATCAACATCAAATACATCAAATACAACGAGAAGAAGAACAAGAACCGGTCGCTACCATCGCTTCTACGGAACAACCGCCCGTAAAAAGCGAAGTTGACGTCGTTGAGACGGAGGGGGATCGTAAACACAAAAAGCCAATGAAGAATGAATCAATCTCTAGCAAGAAAACATCGACGCCAAACGGCGTCAAAGTCGTACCGACCAAGACCAAAAGGGAGAAGAAGTTGAGCCGAAAGGAGAAAGAAAAGGCGTATTTATTAGCTAAAATTGCCGTTCTTAAAGAGGAAGCTGCGAAAAAGAGAAGTGTTTTGAAGTCGGTGAAGAAACCCGAGCCGATAATCGAACACAGGAAAGAAGCGTTCACCGCAGAGAAGAACAAGAAACCATCAACGACAGCGGCGGGAAAAGACATCGCCGGTGCAGCTGTCGTGCAAGATCGAGAGAAAGGCACACAAAAAGAATTGTCGCTCGTTAAAAGCCGCGCACAGTTCTTCGCGTTTCAAAAGCGTCACAATCAACACCGAGTCGACGGCGACGATGACGACGGCGACGAACCGAAGAAACCTTTATCGACGACTGAAAAAGCGCGCTTGGAGATTGAGGCTGCGTCAGCGGGATTATCGGTCGCTGACCGAGCAAAACGCGTCGCGAACAACTTCAAACCAAAAGCACAACACGCGTAATTCACGACGATGTACGCCTCCTGAGGTATCGGATGGACGTTTGTAAATATACTATCACTCGTGTACATGTATTGAAATATTCGATGGGGGTGTTTCTTTTTGCCCAACACCATTTCTTTGTGTACGTATTTTTATATTTTTCCGAAGGCCTCTCTTCTTTTGCTCGATAAACATCTTCAATCTGCCGGTGCGTATCGTTACGCGCGTTTCCCCCAACGGTCCTGATTATTTATGTATCGAAGACATGGCGCGAAAATCACCGGGGTGTTCCGGGACATCGCGAACAACCGCGCCGCGCTCAAACCAAAACACGATCGAAAGATTTCCCCGACGAAGGTTCTTCCAATAAAGAGCCGGAAAATCATTTAGATTGGTGGTGAGAATAAGCCCAGATAAATGAACCTCAGGTTTCCCTCTCGCTTGGTCCTTCCCGTGATTTTTGCATTTCTTTCGGTTTCGCATCACGCGACGACGATGGCTTTGAAAGATAACTTGGGGAAAAGTATCGATTGGTTTTCGGATCGAAAGTGCTTCGGGGGCGACTTGGTGAAATCGACAAAGTTTGGATATTACGACGATGTGGAATTCGCGGAGAAGATGAAAAACTCCAAGATCAGAACGCTGTGGGAGACCGCCAATGAGCTGGGGGGGAGGACAGTCGACGTCCTTATTAGTCAGTGCGAATTGGATGGTGAGACGGACGATCCAAAGAGGAATCCATTCTTTAGAATGAACGACGCGAAGACTTTTCGATGCGCGTCGAACGTTCGTTTTTACGTGTATGAAAAGTGCTCAAGCAAGTACACGGTACCGAAGAACGCCAAGGATTGCGTGACGGTGGTGGATGATTCAGACAGTCACACGTACAGTGGCATTCCAGGGACTTTATTCACGCACGTGCTGAAAAAATGGGACAATGGACTGGCAGATTTCACAATCGTGCTTAAAGACGGTAGGAAACACCTTCACGGAGGAGACGCGATTTTGAACTTGGAGATGCACCTGTCGACCATAACTAACTGTACCGGGTTTATGAACGTCGGGGACGTTCCCGCAAAAGTGCAGGGTAAGATTCCGAGAAAAAATAGGGATATCAGGGCGATTGGAACTTACGTATCTAAGCGCATCCCCTCAAAGGTAAACGCGCAAGGATTGGACAACGTGGCGAAGTTCGCGAGGAAGTTCAACCTGCACTATTGCGAGAAATTTGAGAGGTATACGTGCAAAAAGTGCGAGGGTGCTTTGGTCTCTTTGAGACAACAGTCTCTCATTTCGAAGTCGAGAATCAAGAGACTTTCGAAATCGGAGTACTATCTTTTGCAATCTCTAACAAGAACGAAAGATAATACCGTGCGAGAGGACGGATTCGGATTCGAAAAGCTGTACTCGATTCTCTTCGCGTGCTATCAGAAACTGACGCCGTCCTTGATTGGTAAGCTTAAAAAAAATCGGTTTCCACACATTGTCTGCGATGATAACGAGTTGAACGAGTGCGTAGATGTAAATAATTCAAAATTTTAGCCTTAGTCGTACTTTCGTAGCTTAGTGTTATATTAGTTTTCCAAATGGATCAGATTGTTGGGTTAAAGAGTTCATCTCACGCAGAACTTCCTCCGCCTCCGAAGATATTTGCGGAGGGGAGGCGTCCATTCCAATGGAATTTGTGTCTGGGTTTGCGATACAAGCAACTTTCCTTCCAAAGTTCTCGAAAAATCTGTTTTTTTTCTTTCGTCTGGTTGTTCTCAGATATTCTTTCAACTCCTTCTTGTTCGCTAATTGCTCTATTGTGATGAATCCCTGAATCGTATCTCTTTCGTTATTTCCTATGCTTTTCACGCCATGCCAACTCGACCAACACGGCGCAAATGCGAAAACCACGTTTGGCACGAAAGGAGCGCTCTCGACTTCAGTAAATCCTTTGAAGTTATTCGCCGCCGACGCGATACCATCTTTCCACGCGTCGCTTTCGTTCTTCTTCGAGACGTAGGTCCTCGTTCCCATCGACGTCTTCGATTTCCCGTCCTTCTTTGCCAAGTAATACAGTATCGTCACCGCTTTATCGTTCGTGTCCGTATGCGGTGGTATTGAATACCCGGGGGAATCTCGAGTCAGGTCCAGACGGTGATTGAGTTGGATCGTCTTCAGCACCGTCTCCACTTTCGTTTTGAATCTCGACTCGATCGTCGTTCTGAACTTCCGCACGTACGCGTCGCGAACGTCGTCTGACCCCAGAGTTACCTTCGAGAGCTGGCTCCAAAAAGGCACCTTCGTCTGTGTGCCACCAAGTCTGTCGATCAGGGGTATGAAGTGTCTTTTTCTGTTCTTCTCCATCGGTCTGTACGACCCCAATCGCGTCGGAAGGTGCTCGAGAATGCAATCGTACACCTCGTCGGGAAAGACGTTTTCCATGAACACGTGCGCGAACGGCTCGTAGTTTATGCGTGCCGTTTCGATTTTCTCGACCAATCTCTCCCGAACTGCGACGTAGTCGATCTCGTTCTCGCACGTCGCCGCCGCGCGGAGAGCGCCAAACGAGAAGATGACCGAAAGAGAGCGCATTAGTAAAGCCCGCCGGCGATGGTAATGGCACGGCGTCGTCGTCGCACGCGTCATCGCTTCATGTGTATAAATAAATACATAAATAATCCGAAGTGTTAGAAGTGAGGATAAAAAGAGCTCTTTTCGTGGCGAATACAACACAATAACACAATCTTCTAAAAACGCGTCCTCTTTCTTCGCCAGTGTACACCCTTTTCGTGGACGACCGCGTGTTTTGTGGGCAGCACGCGCGGCGCTGCGTTTCCTCTGGGATTACAACTTTACTTTGGCGCGAGCGGGTGTCTCTTTCCTCCCTTTGCAAATTGTTTACTCACCAACGAACTCGTCGCGCTCGCCGGCTTCGCCTTCGCCCCGTATTTCGAAGGCAACAAGGATCGTAAATCTCCACCGCTTGCCGCTAACCCAAACAATGCGAAATTTACAACCCACACCATGTCTTCTCTCTCGAAACCTAACAACGGCGGAAAGGCGTCGGTAATCATCTTATGCAACGAATGCGGCACAGGCAAGGGGTTTCCAATCGCGTTGAAAATTCCATGATACCCACCTCTCCCTTTCGTGTTCCCAATCGCGTGATCCGCCATGTACCCCGCGCTAATTCTAGTACATAATCCTTCCGAATTATACGTAAAGCTACAGATTTCCGGCGCGGATTCCACCTCGATACCGGTCGCCGGTATTTTCCTTTTCCCCATCCGCAAACCGTCGCCAGTGTGCTTTCCTTTAAATTGGGTCGTACACCACACCTTATACTGCTGCTGTCTCACTTTCGTATCCCACTCGACTCTCATGCTGTCATACAACAACTCGTAATCGCTATTCGGAAACCCACCTTGAAGGTTCATATTCGCGAAGAAGTCGAGATATTCCTGCTTGGTTTTGGGCTTTTCATAGCACGCGTCGTAGACGAAATCTTCGGCCAACAGTTCCGGACACCTTCGCCCGAATCTGTTCTTCAGTAACTCTTTCGTGAGCGCAATTTGCGTGTTCTTGCTCAACCCAGGCGAGCTCGGAATTTCCTCCCTCAGCGCGTCTTCCAACTTTTGTCGTCGCCCTCCATCGGCGGTCATGTACTGAAGTCGCGATTGGATAGACACCACCGGCGATCGAGAGGACGACGTCTTCGTTTTCGAGCCGCTCGCGTCCTTGGACGGCGCCCACGGCGCGCCGCCGCTCGCGGCGCGCTTGAACGACAGAGAAGCCATGATGAAGTCTCGCCTGTTTTTTCGATTCTTTATGCGCAGAAGAAAACGCGATGCGAAATGGAGACACTTTTCTCTTCAAAAAAGAGGCTTACGTGGCATAACGAGGGAAAAAAGACCACAAAAAGAAGAGAAAAATGTGGCAAGAAAAATGAAACACCGCGCGGGGATCGATCGATGATGCACTCTTTTCTTTTCTTTTCTTTTCACTACACGCGCGCCGCGGTTAACCTCTCTCCCACTATCGTCTACCTCTACCTCGAGCACCGCCGCCGCCTCGCCCACCTCTGCCTCTGCCTCTGCCTCCGGATTGCATGATGCTCTCCGCCCCTCGTCTCTTCCCGTTTCGATAGCGCGATTCCGCCGGGAAGGAATTGTCTTCGTCCGGCGCGGCTTCGCGGATACCGAAACCGGTGAGACGTTTCTTGTCCCCTTTTTTACTTTTCGTGCCGTGTAAGGAAGCGTCGAACATGGCTTCGCGGTTGCCGATGGTTTTCTTTGGGTTGCGTCGCTCGGCGTCTTTTAAGGTTTGTGCGGCACCGCCTTCGAGTTTAGCGCGTTCGATGAGAGGGAGGTCGACGTGAGAGTTCATTTTTTTCGCATAGGCGGATTTGTGGAAAGCGTCTTTGACGGCATACATCTGCGGTTCTTTTGCAGAAGCAGAAGAGGATTTCTTGGCTTTTTTGTTGCCGGCGGTTGTTGTCGGTCCAACTTTTGACGACTTTTCATCCAGGTAATACCCGACGCCGTGCTTGCCGTTTGAAAAGACGTACCCTTTCTTTGGACCAGCAAAAGCGGCTGCTGGAATGAAGTCATCTTTTTTGGTCGGTAGTTCTTTGTCGTCGCTGTCTTCTTCTCGTTTGCTGTCTTTCTTCTTTGTTTTCTTCTTGTTTGCATCTCCTTCTTTTCGATTTTGCTCCTCCTCCTCATCAGAGGATGTATCGAACGTGTCGAAGTGTTCTTCGATCAACTCGCGTTTTTTCCTCGCGTCCACCTTTGCCGCGTTCGGATGCAACAACTTATAATGCTCAGAAGTCTCGTCGATTTCAAAGTCTTCGTCTTTGAACATCGCACCAAAACGATCGTCTCGCATGAGTTCGTTTTTAATCCCTGGTTCTCCCTCTAACTCTTCGTTATCGAAATCAGCATCCGCGTCGCCGGTTTTGAAGCTCGCGGTTTTCTCCCCGCTCGCCAGTTTCGCCGCGAATGCCGCATTTACTTTCGGCATTTTAAGTTTCTTCTTCGGTGCAATCCGCGTCTGTCTCTCTTTTTCCATCGTTTCGGCAATCTTTTTGTTCTTATAATCCTCGTACGAGAATGGATTAGAAACTGATTTCGCTTTGCCATATAATCGATTGTCCATGAAATACCCGTGCATGTACGCTCTCAACATTTTCGTCCCAATCAAATGGTCCAAACCTAACTCGCTCAACTCCTTCGGCGTCACGAAACGATAATCGTCGTACAATGTTTCTCTTTTCTGTTCTTCCATCTCTTCGGTCAAATTTTCCAAGAACGAACACCATTTCGGCGCCGGTCCCAACGCGGGAATGAAATAGCACCCAATTTTCGGATCGTCCATTATGGTAAAAATCAAACCACTGTTTTCCCAGCAAACGATGTCATTGATTTCCTTCCCGTCTCTTGGTTCGACCGTGACGTAATTTTCTCCACTATTCTGCTCCCAAACTTTCACAATCTTCTTATCAGTGCTCATCACCCGCTTACTCCCGTCCGCGGTTTCGTGAAACTTAATGTTTATAATTGGTTCGCCGTACATGTGATCTTTAGTCACCTTCGCTCGACTCGACCGCAAATCGAATATTCTCACGATACCATCCGAACTTCCACACGCTAAATTTAACCCAGAGTCGTCGAACCTCACGCACGTCACCCCTGTTTGGTCCTCCGAATCGCTCATCTCCATTCTATTGTCTAAAGTACTATCTCCGCCGCACGCGTGCAGTCTCCCCACACTCCTCTTCTGTCTCAAATCAAAACACTCCACACTTCCGTCTCCTCCACCAACAGCGACTAAACCGTGCACAGGACTGATTCCAACGACGTTCAAATCTTCGCACTTCGCCTCTAACGGCGCCAAAAACCGTCCTTTCTCCAAATTTAACCGATACACGTCTTTACTCGACCCGCATACGATTAAATCTGCCGTTCGTTTCGAAATCGCTAAATCCCTCCCTTGTCTCGGCGTCCGGACGTCGTAATACGTTCCAAACTTCGCGTGAAACCGTATCGCTCTGTCTGCGCACAAAAACGCAATCTTTGAATAGTCTTCGCTCAGAAGCTGAAAGTCCACGATTTCGGCATCTAAATGTCTCGTAAATTTACAACTCAAATTGGTTAAATCAAAACACTTAAACATCGGCGGATGTAAACCAGATACGATCAAAAACTGTCCATCTTCGGAGACCTTCCCTCTGTGCGTGCACGTTGGGAACGAATCTAAATCTTGAATCAACTGTATCCGTTGCTGGAAATTCACGTCTTTGCGTAACTTTCGGGAAGGTTTGGTTTTCGAGTCCGACGCCCAGACGGGATTGTGTTTGCTGGAGGCGACTTCGTAGACTTTGACGCCGTTATACGTGGCCGTGGCTCGGAGAGAGGTGGTTGGCAACTCGGTCGAAGTCATGATCCTTCTTCTTGTTTACAAAAGCGTCGTCGTCTCGTGCGCGAGCCCCGCGTGTGAGTGCGTGCACGCGCGCAAAAGCGCGAGGAAAGGGACGAGAGAAGCGCTTTTTTAATGGAGGCGGCGGCGAGAGTGCTTCGTAAAAAAGAAAAGACGGACGAGTCGTAAAAGTAGTTATTGGTACCATGAATACAAAAGGAACGGACTCTCTCTCTCTCTCTGCTCTGCGAAAGAGTACCGGGCGCTCGTAAAGACGAGAGCGATGCCCCCGGTAGATCTACGCGTAATAATTAATAGTCTTCGTCCTCTTCTCGATCGTTCCCGAACAACTTCGTGCCGTACTTGTGGTACCTCCGGCACGCGGCGAAATACATGGAATACGCGCCGACCAACACCGTCGCCACTAAAATATTCCTCGCACTTTCCGCGCCTGGAAGTTTAATCGACACCGCGTCTTGCGGTAAAATCCCGCACCCTTGCAACATTTCTCTCTCTCTGACTGTGTACTTCCCCGGCGGCAACTTCAAACTCTCTTTCCCGGAAAACGTCCCGAGCTTTACGTCCGGGTTCAACTTTTGAACCTCCGCGAAATCAATTTTTCGAGCCGTGATGACATCCCCTATTGTTTCTCCTTTTCTCGGAATGTACGTTCGTGGGGCGTTGATTTTCGCGATGCCGTTGATGATTTCTAAATCTCTCGCGCTCAACGCGCCGCTCGGTATTAAAATAGTTTCCCCGATCTTTGGGTTCGACCCGACTTTTTTATTCATGTTCCGCAACGTTTCCACGTTCAGTTTACGCTTCGACGCGATCGATTCGAGCGTATCCCCGGAGCGCAACGTATACGGCCTCGTCCCGGACCCGCCTTGTTTCCTGGCTCGTATTTCCACGCGGCGCGTCCCCCCGGCACTTCTTCTTTCGGAGGATGTCGCATGATTGGAAGGAACCTTTTTCCCCAATTGTTGCCATTGGCCTCGATTGTGATGGAGAGACGTCAACGTCGTCGGCGTCGTCGTCGTCATCAGATGTCGTCGTCTCTTCTTCTTCTTCTTCTTCTTCTTCTTCTTCTTCTTCTTCTTCTTCTTCTTC
>MDTC01051450.1_pt1 | contig 10536 bp, 8 predicted proteins | sample 811181 | NCBI WGS metagenome assembly MDTC01 (sample SAMN05326644, study PRJNA326480) | marine metagenome | isolation source: seawater | place: Pacific Ocean: North | collected 2011 | reverse complement strand
TGTTTGGTACCAGCCTGATTGCGCTGGATACCGAAACTGGTGAGCGCCGCTGGCACTTCCAGACCGTTCATCACGATGTCTGGAACTATGACAACCCAGCCGTACCCATTCAGCTGGACATTAATGTGCCCGGCCAGGGTGTCGTGCCGTCAGTCCATCAGGTGACGAAACAGGGTTTTGTTTACTCATTCAATCGCATGACTGGCGAACCAATCTGGGGCATGGAAGAACGACCCGTGCCGCAGTCCAATGTGCCCGGCGAGAAACTGTCGCCAGCTCAGCCATTCCCGGTCAAGCCGGCACCATTCGAAATGCAGGGACTGAGTGAAGAAGACCTGATCGACTACACACCTGAACTGCGTCGGCAAGCACTCGAAGTCATGGCTAACTATGACCTTGGCCCGCTCTTCAATCCGCCAATCCACGACACTGACCCTGACGGCAAGATCGCTGCAGCCATGTGTCCTGGTGACGGTGGTGGTGCCAACATCAATAACCCACCGGTCGCTGACCCAACTACTGGCTTTCTGTATGTCACATCACGAAAAGCCTGCAGCTGGCAGCGCGTTATCCCGGGTGAAGAGGCTGATGCGGCCATCCCCAACCCAACTGGTGCAACTTTCGCTCTGTATGCGAACGATCGTGCAGGTGGTCGCCCGCCAAGACTGCGATCTGGCCTGCCTTACTTCAAGCCACCCTACAGCACGATTACTGCGTATGACATGAATACTGGGGACATCGCGTTCCAGATTCCGACAGGTGAAACCCCTGATCGCATTCGCAACAATCCTGCGCTGGAAGGCGTTAATATAGGCGATACCGGTACCGGCAATGCCATTACCATGGTAGCGACTCAGAACCTGCTGGTTTATTCAGATATGGATCATGATGGCGAAACTGCCCTGCTTTATGCAATCGACAAGCAGAGCGGTGAAGAGTTGGGTCGTATCGAAGTGCCAGCGCAAAGCCGCTACGGCATGAGCTCCTGGATGCATGATGGGCACCAGTACATCATTCTGCAGACCGGTGCTAAGCTGACCGCCATAGCACTGCCCGCGGCACAGCCTGGTGGCGGCAGTCACTAGACCCTGCCTTGCTTGATGCAATGAGCCAGACCAACATCTGGCCCTGACTCAGGCAGTAGCAGGAAAGCACCACAATAAGGGGGTAGAGAGACGCAATATAGTCACTCCGCCCCCTTTTTTGTTTTTCTAAATTCCCTTTGTATTTTTTGTGCCTTTCTCTGGCTCTGTAATTCTGACCTGCCGTCTTCATCAACTGACCCATGTTTTGTTTCTGCGTCTTGGCTGGACACTGCACTGAAGAGATGTTGAAAAAAGACGTATCCGCCCGGTTACGAACCTATTGTCCCTGCACCAAACTCCATCAACCGATCTTATTTCCTCGCATTAGTTAAACCCTGCTTGCGCCTGGCCACCTAAAGCGCACAGATGAGGACGATAGAAGTTAGTCATAAATTCCTCGTGACTCGCTACAATTTTCACTCACCGCAATCTGACAAATTACTCAGTGAAAATAGCAATGGAGACTCCTACCCTCGCAGTGCATAATCTGGGCGACCGAAGCTTTTTGCTCTCCCCTAAAAAGCCAATTTAATATGGAATAAACCCATGCTTGAGAAGATGGAAACTGACTACCTGGTGGTCGGCACAGGCGCCGTCGGCATGGCTTTTGTCGATACACTGCTAGACGAAAGCAATGCCACTATCGTTATGGTGGACAATCACCATCAACCAGGCGGCCACTGGAACGATGCCTACTCATTCGTGCGCCTGCATCAGCCCTCTCACTTTTATGGTGTCGCCTCTACGCCTCTGGGTTCGATGCGAATAGATGAGACGGGTATTAACAAAGGCTACTTCGAGCTAGCCACCGGCAATGAGGTCCAGAGCTATTTTGAGAAAGTCATGCGCGAGCGGTTTTTGCCTTCTGGACGCGTGCGCTATTTCCCGATGTGCGAATGGCAATCCTCCGAGGCCGGCATCACGAGATTTACTAACTCACTGTCCGACAAAAAATACGAGGTTTCAGTAAGCCAGAAAGTGGTTGATACCACCTACTTCAACACCACTGTGCCTTCGCGACACAAACGCGCTTACGACGTGGCTGATGGTGTCGCCTGCGTGACTCCAAACCAACTGCCGCTGACTGCAGAAAAATTTGATAGCTACTGCATCGTGGGTGCAGGCAAGACTGCCATGGATGTCGGTATCTGGCTGCTTGGCTCAGGCGCCCAATCAGACTCAATTAGCTGGGCGTGCCCCCGCCATTCCTGGCTGCTTAATCGCGAAGTCGTGCAGGGCCACGAAAAATTTTTCTTCGAGTCCATGAACTGTATAACCGAGCAACTCGCAGCGATTGCGCACGCGAAAGACGTGGACCAACTGTTCGAAGATCTGGAAGCCTGCGGCTTTCTTCTGCGAATTCACCGTGACCGTACACCATCGATGTTTCATTACGCCGTGATCTCAAAAGGCGAGATTGAACAACTTCGAAAAATAAGCAAGTTGATTGAAAATGGCAGGGTCAGCGCTATCGAACAGGAGCAGCTTTTGATGCAGGATGGCTCGCGAGTGCCTATGCCTGCCAATACGCTTTACATCGACTGCACCGCCTCCGCCGTCAATTTTACCGACTCAAAGTTAAAACCAATCTTCGAGCCGGGCTTGATCACACCCCAGGCTACCCAGGTTCCCAACCCCTGCTTTAGCGCCGCGATGGCTGCCTTTGTTGAGGCGAACTACCCGAATGATGAAGCGCGCAATAAGGCCTGTCGACCCATTCCACTGCCTGACAACCCAACGGGTTGGTTGACTTCGCAGCTGGGCAATATGATGAATCAAGGCGCTTTCAATCGCGATCCCATACTCAAAAAGTGGGTCGCCAGCTGCCGGCTCGACGCCTTCGGCAGAGTGAGTCGAGGAGTGAAGCCTTATCACCTTAAAAAAATTGCCGTGCTAACGCGGCTGAGGAAAAACATCAAACCAGCGGTGGTCAACTTGAAGCAGTTAATTGATAAGTACAATACAGCGGCTTGATGAATCTTTCCTCGAGCCGCTGCGTAGCACTGGCCACATCGAGTTGAGCTAATGCAGAAACTCCATACCGATACCCCAGCTATTGGTGTACTTGTAATAATCTACAAGATCACTGATGTAACCAGTACGCTCCCAGAAATACAAAGGGATACCGGCAAGTTGCATAGTGACTTCCAGGCTCTTGCTATTATTATCGAACGGTAGCGCATAGCCAGTTGTGTGCTCCAGCTCGACCCTCTCAAAACAAACCCAATCTGAACAAGGCTCATCCTGTAGCGTGTAGGCTAGGGCAAACTGAAGGCCCTAATAGTTATCACGGGGCCTAGATTCTGCGCCATCCCCTTCCCAGACGTTGTCCTCTTCCCGGTCACCCTGAAACAATTCATGGTCAAGGTCATGTCGATACTCAATTTGTGTTTCAGTTCGTCCCGCTAAGTTTGCGAGAAACGGAGTATTCCATTCCTTGACCCAACCAATCGAGAGGTAATCCCAGCCACGGCTTATGGACTCCCGCGCCGCGATCTCAGGATCACCCCGCAGATCGGCCGCATCTGCGGCCAGCCTATATGCCTGCGGGTCACTAATGCGCTGCCCATTGGACTCATGTCCATAACCAAAGTCCCAATAACTCGGGTTAGTCCGATCATAGACGCAGTCCCGCCACACCCGCAAAAACAACTCTGGGTTATAGCGCCGAGCCGCAACCGGGGGCGACTACCGAGTTGCAACGTACTGAGAAAAACGGGCCGCGAAGGCAAGATATAGGCGCGGCGTATTTCTGGCCCGGTCGATATTCATCACCGTGGAAATCGCATCCATTACTGGATTTAGCGCAGGATATTTCACGGACAGCGTAGCATCCATGTAATGCACGCGCTAATTCTGTGAATCTAACCTGGCCAACAGCTTATTTGACCGGCGCATCAACCCCATTACCTAACAGAGGCTTCATAGTCTCTTGCCGAGGTGCATAGCTGTAATACTAAGCAAGCCGAGTCTGGTCACCGGAGAAGGTTGAGAAGGTTAGAAAGGCCTGATTAGATTCAGCAGCATATCCCGTGGATCGTGCGAACAGAGTGATGATTAGGCAGCCATTAGAGGCGGGATAGAGAGTCATAGCGCTTATGTCTGTGACTAAAAGCCAAATTTCTTATAGTGATCAATTGCTAACCGGGACGACACTGCCAGTCGGATGGCTCAAACCAGCCTGACACTTTCATTGATTGCGGCAACTCTAACGCGACAAAAGCACGATGCTGAATAAACTAATAGACGGCGCCAAGGGCTGCCTCAGTTGTGTCATCAAAATTCGCCCCATTGGCGTGCTGATTATGAAAGATGGCTCAGGGATGGATGAGAAGGTCATTGCCGTCTCTTTTCCTCATATCACAGAGCGCTACGAATCCATCCATGACCATACTGACCTGCCTGAAATCACCCTCAACCAAAAAGAACATTTCCTTGAGCACTATAAAAACCTCGAACCTGGCAAGGTGGTCAAGATTGGAGAATGGAAAGATGAAGAAACTGCCAATGAGATGATTACAGCCGCAATTGAGAGGGATCGCGCCCTATCGTTGACTATTGACCAAAAACACTGCTGCAATAGGGTCGTATATCCTTTATAATACGGCAGATTGCGTTTATATGCAGTCAAATTCGGCAATTTTACCAATTTGCGCGCAAATCTGGTTTGGCCCTGACAATTGTCCTCGTATCTCAAATTCCAGAAATACTTGGCAATTAGACTGGTCTTCCCTCTCTTATTCTGCGAGCTTTACTGTTGTCCAGAACAGAACAAGAGATCACGAATGGCAAAACCCAACTACTCGTTTGAAAAACGGCAGAAAGAAATAGCAAAAAGAAAGAAAAAGGAGGAGAAGCGTCAGAAGAAACTCGCTAAAAACGCGGATGAAGACCAAAGCGCATCAATGAGTGATGAAGCTTCTTCTACACAGTAGTTCCAATAGGGAAAATGCAGTACCGCGATTTCTAATTTCGAATTTTGGGTTCGAATTAATACTTTTAATCAAAACAGAGAAAACAACATGAGCAAAGGGACAGTTAAGTGGTTTAACGCAGACAAAGGGTTTGGCTTTATTACCCCAGAGGACGGAGGCAAAGATCTTTTCGTCCACCATTCTGAAATTCAGAGTGGCGGTGGTTATGCGACGCTAAATGATGGACAGGCAGTAGAGTTCGAAGTTGGCCAAGGACAGAAAGGCCCATGCGCGAATAAGGTAGTGCCACTCTAGCTTGTATCAAGAGGCCAAAGCAATAGTTTAATATTGAACTATTGCTTTGTGCCGACTTGCTTCATCCCCCTCCACAATACGACCAGTCTAACCTATATCGCCTCCTGAATTAGATCTCAGCTAGCCACAGATCCAACAAGTTTTTACAGTTACCAAATGCCCCAAACTTTGAAAGCAATATCGCTTCAAAGATTTTTGCGCGGCCAACACATTGGCATTTCCCCGGCGCGCTGTTAGATTGGCGCTATGTCGGAAAAATCCTCAAGCTATCTTGTTACCGCTGCTGCACGATTTCTGTTTCCTTATAAGAAGCAGATCATTTGGGCCAGTATCGCACTCACCGTAACCGCCGGACTTAATCTATCCCTGGTTCAGTATGTACGCATCATTGTCGACCAAGGGTTTGTTGCTGCCTCTACCAACATGTTGAACCAGGCCATTATCGGCTTTCTAGCGATCGCATTGCTGCAGGCCATTGGCACCTTCGCGCGCTTCTACTGGGTATCATGGCTAGGAGAGCGTGTTACTGCCGATCTACGCAAAGCCGTTTTTTCCCACATCATTGGGCTGCATCCTGCCTACTTCGAATCCAACCTCAGCGGCGAGATTCAATCCAGAATCACGACGGACACGACCCTGATCCAGTCCGTGATCGGTTCATCAGCATCCATAGCGCTGCGGAATTTTCTGCTGCTGCTCGGTGGCATCGTATTCCTTTTTATCACTAATCCGCGACTCACCAGCGTGGTGCTTATCTGCATTCCTCTGGTAATTGGGCCTATCATGTTTTTTGGTCGAAGGGTCAGAAGGCTGTCCCGCAGCTCCCAGGATGAGATCGCCAATGTCGGCGCCTATGTTGGCGAGAGTATCCAACAAGTCAAAACAGTCCAAGCATACACACATGAGGCTGATGACCGGGCCAAATTTGCAGAGCATGTTGAGAAAGCGTTTAACGTGGCACTCCTGCGTATCAAGACTAACTCTATACTGATCACAGCGGTTATGAGTCTGGTTTTTGTCGCCATCGGCGCTCTGATCTGGATTGGTGGCCGGGATGTCATCAACGGATTAATGTCCGCAGGCGAACTAACCGCCTTTGTCATCTATGCAGTCATGGTGGCAATGGCAGTTGCCGCCATCAGCGGGGTAATCGCCGAGTTGCAGAGGGCAGCCGGTGCCTTGGAGCGGCTCATGGACTTGCTGCACGCAGAAAATGAAATTGAGGCTCCGGAGAATCCCAGAAGCTTCAACGGCAAGCCATCGGGTGCCTTGGCACTTGAGAAGCTGACGTTTGCCTATCCTTCCCGGAGGGAAGCCCTGGCCATAGATGATGTGTCCCTCGCCATTGAACCGGGCGAAAACGTGGCACTGGTAGGCCCTTCGGGCGCTGGCAAGTCCACCCTATTCGATTTGATTCTGCGCTTCTATGACCCGAACTCCGGTGCTATCAGACTTGACGGTATTGACATCAGAGAGCTGGATCCGCTGGAATTACGCAGCCATGTTGCGGTGGTATCGCAACAGCCCGCCATGTTTACCGGTAACGTGTGGGAAAACATTCGGTATGGACAGCCAGAGGCTGGTAATGAAGAGGTGCGGAAAGCGGCGAAGCTCGCCTATGCCGATAATTTTATCGAGCAGCTTCCGGAAAAATACGATAGCTTTCTGGGCGAGTCGGGCGTGCGGCTTTCCGGAGGGCAGAAGCAGCGCATTGCAATCGCCCGGGCGATACTCAAAGACCCGGAGATTTTGCTTTTAGATGAAGCAACCAGTGCTCTTGATGCCGAGAGCGAGCGCCAGGTTCAAATGGCACTGGAAGGGCTTATGCAAAACCGGACTTCACTGATTATTGCCCACCGCCTGGCGACGATAAAAAATGTAGATCGTATCGTGGTGTTCGACACAGGCAAGCTCATTGCACAGGGTACGCACAGAGAACTTTTACAAAGCTGCGCACTTTACGAAAACCTCGCCGGGCTGCAGTTTAGTGAAAACAGCAACTAGCTTGCTCTGACCCAAGGCATTTCGAGCAGCAGTCCGCATGCTGTTAAGCGGACATGCTGGCGCGGAGCTTGTATTCAATACTTCCGACCCAAGCAGCAAACCACTCTGGTTGATACTGCCGGCAGTTATGGTCAACTAACATAGACTGGGGAGAATACTTGAAAAGCCTCGAGGCTCAAGACCTTCTGATATTGCAGATGTAAATGCCTGGCGTCGTTTCAGTTACTGATCGCCTAGCCGCTCCTGAACACGCGCGCCGCGCAAGATATTAACCATTCCATAGTTACCTTCATGGCAAGCGTACTCATAAACCTGGCCCGCCACTTTGTATATGGGGATGAGACCCACTATCTTGTCAGTAAACGTCGAGGGATCATCAATGGTAAATTCATAGTCGATTCGGTCATTGGCGACCCGTGTAAACCTTTCAGTCAGGTGCTTATTCTCAGAACTGCCAAGCGCGAAAAATGAATTAGTAAGACCATTGAAATTTCGCGTTTCGACTACCAGAGAATCACCATCCCAATAACCCCGCGAGTCACCTGACCACTGCCCTATCTCCGCTGCTGCATGAGGACGATTACCCATCGGCACGATGCGGGCGTCATGAACCATTTCAATGATGATGGCCACATGGTCTCGATTTTGAATTATCTGCAGATTGTTGTTATAAAAACTTGGGTTAACAGGTGGTCCAGCATTGAAACCAACCAGGCAGCGGTCAGATAGCGGGCGATCCTCTGGCCCGTCTGTTCGGAAGTTTGCCCCGATGGCATTCCGAACCGGGCGCTGAGGAGGTTGGCCGTGCGCAGACCGAAACGCAGATTCCTGAAGAGAAGGAAGCCTGCCGTTCTCGGGATAAATAATATGTGAAGTCAGCCTGGCACGTCCCAGACCTGCACTCTCTATCCAGAAATCATTATAGGCTTCATCGACACCAGTCCCCGGAATCGCGGCGTCAGAAGCCTCATCACGGGCGGCTGACATGGACTGCAGCTGCGCAACTTCTTCCTCAGTCAGGTATTGCCGTAAGCCGAACTGGGCAGGACGCTGCATTGGTGTAGAAGAGGAAAAGTTCCAGACTCCCTGCAGATCCGGCTGCCCCCATTCGGTTGTGGGCACACGGTAACTCTCCGCAGCCAAAACCAGGCCAGGCAGACACAGTAATGCCGCGCATCGAACTAAGGAAATAGACTCTAAAAACTGCATATATAGGTGAAGCCAAATAAAGATTAGGCTCTAGAGTACGCGTATCAAATCGTGCTCGCAACAAGCGTGAATATAGTGTGAGGCAGATCAGACTCTGCCAGGTCCGCAAATCGCACTGCTCAGGCAATAACACCCAATCCAACCTCGATCCCCTGGATTATTTGATTTCGACCTCTCGTCCATTCACTGTTTCTGTCCCGTGCAAGTGTTCGTCACCCTGCGCCTGGATATGTACAAACGGCCGCTGCATGGCTTATATTGAGGATGATCAAAGCTTCTCTGACAAGAATTAGATTAGAATCAGGCTCTACAAATCTCAGCCGACTAATCACTCACAAACGGTAAAAGAATGCGCGACAGATACATCATAGTAGATGACATTTATAGCGACCCGGATGGGCTGGTTGAGGCGGCTTTAGAATCTATCAAGCAAGCCGAACTACCCAGGGGTAACTATGCAGGCGTAATGACTACCCATCCTTTCTTGGGTGAGCAGCATCGAGCGCTGTTTCAACAGTTAACAATGGAACCCTCAATCAACAGCTCCACAAATGCGAACGGCAAAATCAGATTTACTCTGCCGGAAGACCCCTTTAAATTTCACATTCACTATGATGTGGATATGAATACCAAATGGGCTGGCGTTGTCTATCTATCAAAAGCACACCCGCCGGGTATTGAGGGCACGAGTTTCTGGAAGCACAAGCGAACTGGCCTGGAGATAGCGCCCAATACTATCGAAGGTTTTGAGCAGTATGGGTGGAAAGATTTTAATGACCTGAAGCTTTTCCTAGAGGATGAAGGCCTTGATGAATCGCTCTGGGAGAAGACACTATCAGTGCCCTATAGGTACAACAGATTAATATTGTTTAGACCCTGGATGCTGCATTCTCCCGGTCCGGCTTTTGGAGATACCCTGGAGAATTCGAGAATCATACAAACTCTCTTTCTTGGCAACTAAGCTTAAACAATAGAGTCTTCCGGTTTAGTCCATATGCGTTGATTCTGCGGCAATGAGGCGGCACTTACCTATTAAGGGTAGCGGCGCCCACAGGCGACAGCTGGAAACGAGGATTCCAAAAATACCTAACCCAGCGCAATTTCAACCTGATTACTCTCGCGGTTAACTCAAGCCCGCAGACATTCGGTCGGGCAACTGCAGAAAACCAGTGCAATTAGGCTCTCCAGGATTCGCACTATCGAGCCTGTAGAGTGCCAACAAGACCAAAGCCCATCCTATTGCTCGAGGAAATCCAAAATTGTCCGATTGATAAAAACCGCATCCTCAGGTGAACTTCCACCACCAGCGAAATGCCCCCATAGCGTGGGAATCACTGTGAACTGTGCGTCTGGAATGAACTGCGCCTCGTGCCTGAGAGCATCGATATGAAAGTACAAGTCAGTCTCGCAGGGCATGTAAAGAACCCTCGCCTTGATTGACCCCAATGCCGCTTCATAGTCGCCGTTGAATCCGGGCGTGTCTCCTACGTTATTTTGCTGCCAGGTTGTTGCCAACCAGATATAGTCATTCGCATCCCAACGAGAGAATGCGTTCTGATAATAGGTGTTTACTTGCTCAAGCGTATCAAGCCCCAACAGCTCAAAATGGCGATTGCGATACCATTCCTGCGAGGTCCCCCAGGCGGACCAATGGGTGCCAGCTGCAGCCAATCCTACCCGAGGTTGCTCGGTGTAATTACCGCCATTGTATGCAGCATCCGCCATGATGGCTGACTTGAAGCTCTCCAGCCGCATGACGCCGTGAGGATGCTCCACGGCAGAGCCGCACCAGCCTACCGCGTTCTGCATAAAATCAGGATAGCTCACCGCCCACTGAAACGCCTGTTGCTCCCCCACGGAAAAACCAAGCACGGCAACAATGGAGGATACGCCGAGCTCTTCCGTCAGCAGTCGATAGCCCGCCTCGATATTGTCCCTGATCGCGATAGTCGGGAAATTTGGCCCATTGAAAGGGGGCGGCGTATTGCTTGGAGAACTTGACAAACCGT
>MDTC01031005.1_pt1 | contig 10537 bp, 6 predicted proteins | sample 811181 | NCBI WGS metagenome assembly MDTC01 (sample SAMN05326644, study PRJNA326480) | marine metagenome | isolation source: seawater | place: Pacific Ocean: North | collected 2011 | reverse complement strand
TCCAGAACAAACTGAAGGATAAATCTTGAACATCAGATCTCTTCTTGTACTCTCACCTAGATTGTTCATTCCTCCTGTAGCGTTTGCACCAAAACGGACAAATCTTAGTTGGAATCTATCAGGTATCTCAAAGAATCTATTGTTTCTTGCATAACCTTCATTATATTTTTTAAAGAAATTGTCCTGCCATAAATTTCTATAATTCTTTTTATCCATCCTCTCTCTTTTTTCTACCTTACTATTACCCTCAATATCAAAGACGGTATTGTTATTGGTATACTTTTTACCCATTTCACCAGAACGAACTCTTGGTAATGATCCAATTTTTATATAATCTATGATGGATTGTATCACTTTTGACTCTTGTACATCACGAGCAAAAAATTTAAAAGCAAAATTATGTGTTCTAAAACTCATACCTTGAAATATTTGTTCACTGTATGGGTTGAATATTCTTCCTGCCTGTAAGTTTTCGATGGCATTTAGATCTAAATTACCCTGTAATCCTACAAAGTTATTGAATCCATTTACCATTTGTAATACCATGTTGGTAGAAAACTCAGGTAATGCAGCACCTGCTGCCTCTTGCAATGTATCTGCTAATGCTGTGAAGTCTCCTTCATTACCATTCAACATACCTGTCGCTGTCACACCTGCAACACCAATATCTGCTCTTCTGTACGAAGGACCGTATGAAGTTTGGATACCAGGTGGTATAGCAATATAACATCTATCTGGATGTTGTACTACTGTTGCTCGGTTGCCAGGTATTTCTCTATTATAAAAGGCAGGGACATTAGTAGCATCATAATCAAATCTCTCACGACGCAACATGAGATAGTCAATCGCTCCTGTCTCAGCGTCTGCTAAACCAAGGTTATTTTCCTCTATTGCGGGAGGTTGCTCTGGATATCTAAAAATCGCCAAGTTTCTGCCTAAATAATAATACTTGTATCATATGTATTTATGAGGTTTAAACAAGGAAAATACATTCCGAGGAACCCCAATAAGTATAAAGGTGATCCCAACAACATAGTTTATAGGTCATCATGGGAGTATAAGTTCATGCTTTGGTGTGAACAAACGCCCTCTGTGACTGAATGGGGGAGCGAAGAGATCGCTATTCCATACGTTAGTCCTGTTGATGGTAAAAAACATAGGTATTTTCCTGATTTTTACGTTAAGATAAAGAACAAGAAGTACATGGTAGAGGTAAAACCGTACAAACAAACAAAAGAACCAAAAACTCAGAAGAGAATTACTAAAAGATACTTCACTGAGGTGGTTACTTACGCTGTAAACAAAGCAAAATGGAAAGCAGCAACAGAAGTTTGTAAGGACAATGGTTATGAGTTTATGATTATCACAGAGAAGGAGCTAAAAGTCTAATGTTTGATTCAATATTAGCAGCATTGATAGACATTTTTAAAGCTGCGGGTTCTACTCAGTTTACTGGGATACCCGATGCAGGTGGAGTGGTGCCAAGTAAGTTCCAAGAATTCATGGCGTTTAGTAGGAAAAAAAGAGGAGACTTCTCTCTTACTAACATATACACAGTGCAATTCTCTTCTCCTCCAATGTTAATGGATAAATTGGAGACAGGTGATGATAACATACTATTAGACTACTATTGTGATGCTGTTAACCTTCCAAGTAAGCAGATAACTACAGCACAGATAATGAATGTAGGATCAGCGTACAAATATGCAACAGGAAATGCATTTAGTCAAATCAATATGACTTTTAAGATCCCTAGAACCCAGAGGACTAGAGCGATATTTGAAAGGTGGTGTACATTGATGAACAATGATGCCAATCAATATGTACATTTTTATAAGCAATATACCTGCCCAAGACTAAGAATTTACAAGTTTGAGAGAGGTGGTGGTATGAATGTTGATAACTTTACAAATGATGTAGGAATTTTTGGTGGAGGTGGTGGAAATAATAACCTAATAAATTATCTTAAACAGGATAAGGGTATATCACAAGCAAATCTTGATTATGTAAAACAATTTGCTAAATTTTATAGTTGTCATGGTATGTGGGAGATGAGAAATGTATTTCCTACTAATATTGGATCGGTACAGTTGAATAATAACGAAGCAAGAGTCATGTCATTGACCGTATCATTTAACTTTGAAAGATATAGATTCTACACTAGACCTAAGTATTCACATGGTAATAATAAGGAATTCATTGTGGAGAATCCCGCATTGAGAAACAATGTACAATTGAATCAACATGGTGCACACCAAGCTACAGAGGACGTAAATGGGTTTGGATTCACCAAGGGTCCTATTTCTCAGGACAATCTTTGGTAAGTCTCATATATAATTTAGACTTTTTTTACCAAAATACCCCGAAAAAAATTCGCCCCAAAAAATGACCCTTTAGGGTTTTCAACTAAATAATTACAACTGAAATATTTTATTATGGCACTTCCCGTATTAAATACTCCGAAGTTTAAACTTAAACTTCCTTCTGATGGCAGAACTGTGAATTATAGACCTTTTCTTGTAAAAGAAGAGAAAATTCTACTAATTGCAACTGAGACAGGTGAACAAGCAGAATTAATCACTGCTATTAAAAATATTATAAAAGCATGTACTGATATTAAAGATGTCGAAAATTTAACTACTTTCGATATTGAATACGTTTTCTTACAGATTAGAACCAAGTCCGTAGGTGAATCAGTCGATGTAGCAGTCACATGTCCTGATGATGGAGAAACACAAGTAAATGTTTCTATTCCATTAGACCAAATTAAAGTCATTAAGACAAAAGGTCATAAAAGGGAAATTAAATTATCAGACACCGTTGTTATGACTATGAAATATCCTAGTTTAGATATTTTTGTTGAAATGAATTTTCAAGATGGTGATCAAGGAGTAGACCAAATTTTTAAAATGGCAGCAAATTGTATTGAGTCTATTGCGGATACAGAACAAGTATATGACTGTAAAGACCTACCAAAAGAGGAAATTACATCATTTCTAGATCAGATGACTTCTGAGCAATTTAAGAAAGTACAAAATTTCTTTGAAACTATGCCAAAACTGTCTCATACAGTAAAAGTGAAAAATCCCAACACAGATGTTGATAGCGATGTTGTATTAGAAGGTCTAGCGAGTTTTTTCGCATAGCCCTGATGCACGCTAGTTTGCAAGATTACTATGAAACTAATTTTGCATTAATTCATCATCATAAGTGGCAAATAGAGCATATCGAGAATTTGCTACCTTGGGAAAAAGAAATTTACATGAATTTGTTAGTCCAATTCCTCCAAGAGGAAGATAAACGTATGAGGGATCAACAGGCAAAGGCTAGTGGCTAAAATCCAAATGTACAAGTTCATTCAACCTGGTAATTCTGGTGCATCCAGAACTGCCGAAGGTAATGCAGCTCGTAAAACATTATTTGCCACAAACAGATTAGGAGGTTCTATATCTGGACTTGCCAATACCGTTAATAATCTTGAAAAAATATACAAAGCAAGTGCAAAAAATGAAAAACTTGTAGAAATCGCAGAACGTAGAAGAGAAAAAAGAGAAAGAGACCTTGCAAGAGAAGAGGAAATAGAAAGTCAAAATTTAGGGAAAGGGACGGATGCAAAAGAAGTAGCGTTAAAGGCACAAAAGACAAAAAACCCATTTGGTTCGGGACTAAAGGATAGGTTATTAGGTGGTTTTGCAAAAATATTAACGAGTATACTTGGATTTTTCGCTAAATTATACGTTTTAAAAGAATTACCAAAAATATTAGATTTCTTTGAAAATCCGCAAAAAACAGCAAGAAGAGCAGCATTTATAGCAGATTTTAAACTGGTTTTTGATTCATTTGCGTCATTTGGTAAAAAGTTGGCGGTAGACGGTATAATAAAACCTTTTAATAAGTTGATAAATGGAAATACGTTTAAAGATAAATTAGAGGGTTTAGGTAAACTTGTAATGGGTTTAGCAGGATTAACTGTGCTCTTAAATCCATTTGGTACTATGGATGCCATTCTCAGTTTGTTGGGATTGGATTTTTATCGTGATAGAACAGATGAGATGCGTAATAAGAATAAGGGTAAGAATCGTACTAATGTAAAAGATGGAAAAGTAAAATTAAAGACTAAAGTTAAAATTAAAAATGCTATAAAAACTCCGAACGGAAAGAAATTATATAATGAATTTAAAAACCAAATTAATTCTAAAACTGGAAAACCTTATACTGATGCAGAAGCATTAAAAAGAGTTAATAGAATAGTTCGACAAAGACCAGAAGCATTTCAACCCCCACCAAGACAAGTTAGACCCAATGCACCTGCACCAACTACTCGTAATTTGGGAAATATCACTCGTCGAGGTCTTAATAAGTCCTTTGGTCGTGGTGCATTAAAATTTCTTGGAAAAACTAATGTAAAACTTCTTGGTAAGGCATTTCAAAATACTTTTGGTAGAATACCTGTTTTTGGCACATTATTGACAGCTGCATTTTCAGTTTTAAGCGGTGATCCTTGGAAACAAACTTTATTTAAGACTGCAGGTGCAGGTATAGGTGGAGCATTAGGTACTTTATTACCTATTCCTGGTGTAGGTACGATCCTTGGTACAATGCTCGGTGAATATGTAGGTGATTTATTATATACTGGATTTTCTGGCAAACCAGATGGCGGTTGGAAAGAAGTCGGAAAGAGATTGAAAGAAGATATTATGGGAATACTTTCCGATCTTGGAAAGATGATGGTGTATATAAAAAATAGTTTTGGAAGATTTTATGAGGGATTACCTAAGATAAAAATACCAGATTTTCCTAAAGATCCTCCTGCGTGGATACCAAAATGGGTAAAAGGTAGAAATTTACTTTGGAAGACTGCTAAGATCTCACTTAAAGCCATGATGGGTCCTTATGGATTGATGATGGGCAGATCTATACCGAATGTGCTATGGATGGCAAATCCTATGAATTCGGTAAAATTATTACATCAATCATTCTTTAAACCATTTGAGAGACCACCAAAAGGTCAAGAAGAAGAGGGATCAGCGATAGCTGGAGTTAAAGGTGATGACGATAAATCTAAAGATAGTACATCTGGCACTAGCAGTAGTGGAGGTGATAAATCAAAGTATGATGATGGATATGAAGATGGATATGAAGATGGAAAGAAAGGAGTTGAGTATAAAGGTGAATTAGGTATACCTGTAACAAAAGAAAAGAAAAAGAGAACAGATAAAGGACCAGGTTATCAGAATCAATGGTGGGATGTAGCAGATTTATTCCCAAATAAGAAAAAAACTGAGACTGAAAAACAAAAACCAGACTATGAGACTGTCTATAAGGGTGAATTAGGTATACCAACAACAAAGAAGAAAACAAGAACGGATCAGGGAGAAGGATACAAAAATCAGTGGTGGGATTTTCTTGATGTATTCGGAAATAAAAAAATTGAAGAGAAAGTTTCTAAACCAGTTGGAATAGGACCTCTCGCTGATGGTAATGCTTATGCTGCAGCAATTACTAAAGGTACCTCTGGTATAGGACCTGTCATTAGTGGTGATACATATGGAAAAAATATATCTAAACCTAAACCTGCAGTAGATAAAAAGAAAAAACCTTGGTGGAGGTTTGGATTTGAAGAAGGTGGAGAATTAGGTCCGCCACATTTCCTCTTTGGATTTGTTAAAAGAGTATTTAGAGGTGTCACTAATGTTGTTAAAAGTGTTGTTAGCACAGTATCTAATGTTGTAGGTAAAGTGGCACAGGTTGCTATGCCTATACTATCAGTAGCAGCACCCTTTATTCCTGCTTTAGCACCAATTATGCCATTTATGCAAGCAGCTAATGCTGTTAATGCTTTACGATCTGGTAATGTTATGGGTGCTATATCAGGAGGATTAGGTGCATTAGGTGGATTCTTCCCAGGTACTTTTGGTGCACAATCTGCATTTGGTAAATTCATGTCTGGTAATCCAATTGGTCAGGCAATAGGTGGATTCATGACTGGTGGTGTACAAGGTGCTCTAGGTAGTCTAACCAGTTTCTTACCACAAGGTTTCCAAAACTTCATGGGTGGTATCAGTGGATTTATGAATAAATTCCCTTCTATAGGTGGTTTAATAAATGGAATACCTGGTTTAGGTGGTATATTGGGATCATTTGGAGTGACAGGTATAGATGGTGGGGGATTCTCTCCGATGAGTTTATTTGGTGATATTGCAAATCAAATGGGATTTGGTAGTATATTTAAAACTGTGACTGGAATGTTGCAGGGTGGTGGTATGCATGCTGTTATGGATGGTCTTAGAGAGATGGCACCTGAGTTGGGTGTCATACCAGAGGCACTTGGTGTATTTACTGCTAAAGGTAAAAATGCACGAAATAATTTATTAGACTCTAGACAATCACAAATGTCTAAAGCATATGCTATGCAATCTCAATTAGAATTTGTGCCAATGCCTGTGATCATTGAGAAGTTGACACCTATTAGTAGAGCTATACCCATTGGACAATAAATATACATATGAACGTCACTAAAACTAAAATTAATCTTTACAAGTTTGTGTCCACAACAGGGATACAGGCAGCTAGTGATGCAAAACCAGAAACACAAGCAACCGTAGAAGTACAAACAAAACAAGTTGAAGCAATAAACCAACTTGGTAATGTAGTTAATGGTATTGCAGCAAGTATTAGTAAGATAGAAGAGATAGAGATAGCACGTGCTAAAGCATTAGCAAAGAAAGCAAGGGAATTTGAACCTGATTATACAAAACCGAAAAAAATAAAATTGAATCTTTTTGGAAAGTTATTGGAGGCATTTAAGATGCCAAACTTCCTAAAAGGGTTGTTTGACATATTGATGGCATTTTTAAAGAAACTTATATTACTCCCAGTTCTTAAATGGTTGGCAGACCCGAAAAACAAAGAGACGATAATAAAAACTTTCCAAGTAATCTATAAAGTCTTTAGTGCTATTACTAAATTTGTGACCAGTGCATTTGCTATGGGTATAACCTCTATTGCTAAGGCAATCCGAGGGGATGGTATGTCTTCATGGCAAAGAGTATTTTTCTTTGCTAAAGGTATATTAGCATTTGGTGCAATTCTAATAGGACTTAAATGGTTGAATCCTCTTAGGATAGCGAAGACCATGAAGGAGATCGGAATGATCTTCAAAGGTTTTAATGTTGCGTTATTTAATTTTAGAAATGCATTAAGAGCAAAAAGAGGTCTTAAGGCACTCAAGTATGGTAAAGGTGTTGCAGGCACCAAGTTCTTACGCAGAGCACCTGGATTTACAAAAGGTGCATTAATCACTGGTGGTTTACTCTCTGTAGGTAGTATCATAAGAGATATGAATACAGAAGATGAGGGAGGAGAAGAAAACGTACCAGAAAGAAGAATGGGAGGTCCTATTGGTGAGAACCAAGGGATGAGAAAAATAAGTAAGTATGGTGGTATGATTAGAGGTCCTGAGACTGGATATCCAGTTTCAATGGACGGAGGTAAAACTACATCATTTATTGGTCATGGTACGGAACAAGTCTCTGTAGATAAGAAAGGTAGTGGTTATGTTATACCAATTAACAATGCTGCAACAAGAGCAAATCCATATCTGACAGACTTTAATAGAATAGCAGCTATGGGTATGGGTATGCCTGAGATGTTCTTAGGTGGTTTATTTAAAGGTGCAGGAAACTTATTATCAGGAAAATCATGGGGTGGAACTAGAGGTGTAGGACCAGTTGCTAGTGGTGCAGAGTATGCTTCGAGATTATCAGGTGCACAAACTAATTCACCAAGTACAAAACCAGGTTTCTGGGGTCAGGTTGGTAGTTTCTTAACTAAGGGTGATGGTAATATAAGCGGTGCACAAATGATAGGTAGAGCACTGGGCAATGAACGAGCAGGTGCTTCTGTTGGTAATATACTTGGTATATTCCAAGGTGGTGGTAGCGGTCCTAATGGACAAGCAACTGGCATGGATATAATAAGAGGTGTAGCAGGAAACTTCTTAGGTGGAACTAAAGCAGGTGGTTATATCAACGCTGCTCTAGGAATTGGAGATATACTAAAAGGTGAGGGAAACTGGGCATCTAAGTTTAGAGATATAGCAGGACAATATGGTGATACAATAGCGAATTTAATTGGTGGTAAAACTGGAGCTACAGTTGGTAATTTCTTAGATTCGTATTTTAATGGAACTGCAGGTGGAGGTTCTATTGCAGAAATGTTGGGAGGTGCTGCCTCTGCAGGTGTAGGACGTATAGCTGATGCTGCTAATACTACCACTGGCGGTGGTTATAGTGGTGGTATGGGAATCACCGATCCAGATGGAGGAATGAAAGCTGCCAAGATAGTTGGTAAGTCAATGTTGGATAAAGGATATACCGTATTTGGTCATCCTCATTTTAGAAATAATAAGTTTTCAAAAGAGATCGGTGCAAACCCAAAAGGTTTTGATCCAAGTGGAAGACAACCTGTAGGTGGAGGTCCTTTTCATAGTAGAGGATTAGGATTAAATATTGCAGATTATAGACCAGGTGATCAAGGTGCTAGATTAAGAAACTTATCTGATTTCTTGAGAGGTCAAATTGATACATTCAAGATTGTACAAATTGTACACGATAAGTGGGGCATGTGGTTTGCAGGTCAAAAAGAAAAGAAAGGACCTAGTAGATATGGATATCCAAATGCTATTGGTGTAGGAATTGCTGATAAAACACCAGAGGAAACAGGTGTAGGTTCGCAACAGGCGATCGCTAATAATCAAAGATCTATCATGAAGAAAGCACTAGAGGGTGGTGATGGTAGTGTAGGTGATGCTGCTTTGAATATTAGGAAGGTCTTCAATCAAGCGTCAGCTGCTGAGGGAGGTGCAAGTAAATCTTTATTTGGTGGTGATTTCTTCTTGGACATACTCAATAAAGAAGATAATAAAATTAGTGATATGTTTATGAGTAATTCTGATTATCAGAAAGGTCTTGACGCATTTGCATTAGCACAAGATAATGAAGGGTTATCCAACTTCTTGTATAAGAAGGGTGCGAATGAAGATCAAGCCATGAATTATATGAATTTAATTGATGGTGATTTATTCACAAAAACTCCTCTATTTAATAATGATGATAGTGCTTATAGTTTCTCAGATACTTTAAAAATAGGTAATAGTTTATATACAACGGATGATGGTAAGTCTGCTACAGATTTCTATACAAAGAAAAATGCAGGTGTCACAGATAGTGAAATCAAAGATAAGAAAGAATCAGTATATAGTGCGTCTGACATGAGGTCAGGTAAAGCATTTACAAGACAGAAAGATGATTCTCTTATAAGTAAAGCAAATAAAGGACAATCAAATGTAAATAGAGTTGGTGGTGGAGAATTTGGTGCACCAAACGCTGATTCTGACGAGAGGTCAAAAGAGTATTATCAGAGAAAAGCATCTAGAGATAGAGAGCACGCCATGAGTGCTATGAATGATAAGATTCAAGCGACTATCCAAACAGCATTAGCATCAGTTCAAGCACATAACAGTTCAGTCCAAGCATTAGTACAATCAGAAAACCAAAAGGTTCTACAGATGCAGAAAAATGCCAAAGAAATGGCAGCGAAAGTTAAGAGAGCACGAAGGGATAGACAACAAAATCAAAACCAATCTGCGATTGCTTAAATTATGCCAAGTACAGTAAGAAAAAGTTCAATACAAATATCTAGACCTGGTGAGTGTCAATATCGTCTTAGTATGTACAGGGATGATAAGAGACTATCAAATAAAGAAGGTGCGTTTAACTTAATAACTTTTTGCAGAGGTTGGGAGATATATGAATCTATAGACTTACATACAATGGAATGTGAGTTTATATTTGAGGATGCAGCAGGTTTGATGGGTTCTTTAACAGGAACAGAGGTATTCAAGTTAGAGATACAAAGTTTCCCTGTAGATAAAACATACTACTTTAGGTCATATGGCATCTATGATCGTATAAGAGCAGGACAAACCAATGAAATTTACTTTGTTAAATGTTATAGTGATGAATTTATCAAGAATGAATCTATTAATGTTTTTGGTAATTCAGAGGTAATATTTAATAATCAATCTAAAGCAGAAAATATAATAGAAACATTGGTGAAGGATAAAAACTATTTGGGATCAAATAAAAGACTCTTTACTGAAGAAACTTTGAATGAGCATTCATTCATAGCACCCAATTGGAGACCATTTGATGTTATACCTTGGGTTTTGTTAAGAACTATTCGTAAATCACAAAAAGGTGGTAGTTTACAGAATGGTTTTGTATTTTTTGAAAACTCTTTGGGATTTCATGCAAAATCATATGATAAAATGATTGAGGATATAGAAAAACAAAGAGAAATCTTTGAGACAAGTCCTATTACAGGACAAGCAAAGATGTATCAATACATTCATGATATAAAAAATACAGAAAGTCCTATAGATAATCAGTTTTTAATTGACTCAGTTGTATTTCCTGATGAGGCAACAACTATGGCAAACTTGAGACATGGGATATATTCTGGTTATAGTGTTGGA
>MDTC01256467.1_pt1 | contig 10539 bp, 11 predicted proteins | sample 811181 | NCBI WGS metagenome assembly MDTC01 (sample SAMN05326644, study PRJNA326480) | marine metagenome | isolation source: seawater | place: Pacific Ocean: North | collected 2011 | reverse complement strand
TCCTGTAATTTCTACTTCATGGAAACACACACGACCACCTGCTTCAAAAAGATTTGTATCTAGTCCAGTTATAGGATCTTGGTTATCCATCGTACCTGTTGTTGGAATTGAATTTTCAAAGTCAATGCAACAATCTTGGGGTGTGGGTGTGGGTGTTGGTGTTGGGGTGGGTGTAGGAGTCGGTGTAGGAGTCGGAGTAGGTGTAGGAGTTGGTGTAGGAGTTGGTGTGTGAGTCGGAGTCTCAGTGGGAGTCGGAGTCTCAGTTGGAGTTGGTGTTGGAGTTGGAGTTGGAGTAGGAGTTGGGGTTTGTGTAGGTGTAGGAGTTGGTGTTGGAGTTGGAGTAAGAGTTGGTGTTGGAGTTGGAGTTGGATCATAGCAACACTTATCAGTAACTCTTAAATTTGTAGCATCGTTATTATCGTTCGCATATGTACCAGCAGAAATATGTGGAATATCTAACGATGGAATTGATCCTGTATTATTATTTACTTTGAGTTTAATAATATATGGATTTCCACACACAAGAGTTTCAAAGTCATTAACACCTGTATAAGATTGTAATCTTGAATTCCAACATTTCCAACCAGACTCAAGTGTGTCAGATACTTGAAATACAAAATCAATTTTGTCTGCGTAATCTGCTAGTTCAAGTTCGGCGCACTCATTATCAGATGACTCACACGCACCGTACCAAACAATATTATATACTTTCTGTAATTTACCCACTTATTTTAAATATCTCTCTTAGTTCACATTTTCCATTATTTATTTTACCCGACAAACAAACTCCATCGTAGTTAGGCAACGAATATTGCTCTGCATATGAGGAGTTGTGTACACTTATATAAATAGTTGTGTCAACATTCACACCTCCATAAAATATTACACTTCCAATTGGTTCATCGTTTGGAAGAATTAATGTTACAGGTTCTAGTAAATACTGACAATAATTTGCTCCTCCTGAATCAATGCAAATAGTGGCATCGTAAAGTATTCTACCTATTGTAATATCATATGCTCCATCTACTATTGTGTCAATTTCTGGTCCAACCGTAAACGATTTATATTCATCTTCACAACACACGTCAGGAATTTCAGGAGTTGGAGTTGGTTTGTCTGCACAATCACATACAAATATCCAGTGTTCTGATGTCTCTGGTACATCATCTCCTTCACTTCCCTCAAAATCACGTGTTATGTAAATTTTGTAATTGTATGATACATAACTTGGATATTCGTAATATTTGCCAGATTCCCATTCTTCGTAATCCGAACACAAACACTCTTCAATTGGAGTGGGTGTAGGAGTTGGTGTAGGAGTAGGTGTTGGTTCGATAAAAGGGGTGGGTGTGGGTGTTGGGGTTGGTATAGGAGTTGGTGTTGGAAAATCTTTACACTCACATAAAAGTTCCCAGTGAATTGACTCACCAGGAACATCATTTTTATCGTTTCGGTGCTTTATTGGTTCTGCTGATAACGATTGATTTATAGGCGGAGTTGCAAGTGCTACATATAATTTTTCGTTATGAACCACTAGATCATCTGTGTAATAGTAATTATCAGGATTCCATACTTCATAGTTTTCGCACTCACACAAAGATTGATATTTACCTTTGCTTGCAATTGCTTTGTATATATTTCCTAAAAATTTGCCTATAAAATTCATTTTTGCAGTATTCCATATATAAATATACACACTTCCGAAAATAATAAAAAAAAGGAGAAGTAAAACTTCTCCTTTTTAAATTTAATATAGTTAAATATTAAGCAGACTCTAATTCAAGGTACTCAAGTCCATCTTCAAGATGAAAGGCATTTAATCCACCTTCAGCCATCAATGTATTAAATGGTCCTACCTTTGGATTATCATCAGTTTCAATAAAGATTATATCCTCACCGTCTTCACCGTGTAAAATGATTCCATCTTCTAAGAATAATGATTCACCTTGTTGAAAACTTGGATCGTCTGCTTCAGTTATCAACGTTGTATTCATGTCTTCTAAGTGAATTGGATCACCTGCTTCGGTAAAGAATAAAACATCTTCGTGTAAGAAATTATCCACATTTGGAGATGTCTTTCCACCTTCATACCAAATTCCATCTTTTGTGTATTTTGTATTGGAAAGAATCCAAACTGATCCATCCCACCAAATATACCATGAACCATTTAAGGTTCTATATGTTGGTTTGTCATTAATGAAATATGTTGTTAAATAAAAAGTATTATTAACAGGATCTCCTGTATAATCAAACTTTTCAAAAACATTTTCTGTCAAACTTAATAAATCTCCAGCAACAGGATCCGATTCTACCAATTCATCTGCACTATATGGAACATTTGATGAAAATAACATATATCCTGCACCACACTTTAACATATTTTGAGCAGTATCAGTTCCAACGAAACTAGATCCGTCTTGTGATAACGCATAAAACTTAATTAAGTTTGGGTAATTTGATGCACTTGCATTTACACACTCACTTGCTGTAAATCCTGCCCAACTAAAAACTTCTTTTTTTGTAATTGCCATATTTTTTATCTCCCTTATTTATTAACTCTACCCATATCTACGTCAATAGCAGTTGGTATAAAGTTAGGTATAAGTACCTCAGTCAAATTAGGATTATGAATGAAATACATTCTTCCACATTCTAATTTATTAAGTTCAGGTGCTTTACCTGTTCCTCCTGACATTTTGTATCTACCCATCTCACTATCAAGTGTCCATGATGTAGGATGATCTGAATCTAAAGAAATTACCGTAAAACCTTTGAGTTTATCGTGTGAAAATCCTTGCGAACCTGATTCAAAGTTAAGTTTTCCGTTTGAATATGAATATGTTCCAAGTTCACCACTTAGATCAAACGACTCACATTGTTCTCCTTCTGCACCAAACCATCCAAATGCGTATTTTGTTGTAATTATTGCCATTTTTTGAAATCTCCTTTATTAATAATACTCTTTATTATAAATATTAAGTTGTTATAAAAATTACCTATGTTTATTGTGTTATTTGATATAAATTTAAGATTTCTTAACAATCGGCCATGCATTAGATACACCATTTGCATTATTATCAGAATTATTTGTGTCTCCTGCATAAACAAACAGACTTCCTGTTGGAACTTCCACATCAGGTGATAATGTAAAGTGTGAATTCTCAGCAGGAGATACCATGTCAAGTTCAACCACATAATTATCATCATCTGACTTTTGTTTTAAAATACCTGAATGACACGCACCATCTTCTGTATCCCAATATACATGAACAGATGCATTATTTGCTGGTTTGCTTGTCATATTCATTTTTGCAACTAACCATCCACTTGGATCGTAAACAGAAACAACATATGGTGGTACATTTTCAATTGTAAAATCAGACGGACGATATCCAAATTGTCTTCCTTGAAGTAACTCGATATTTCCACTTGATGAATTGAATACAGTAACATCGTCAGGTAAACATGGTACATATGAATCAACATCTAATACGAGTTTTTTAATTGATCCAGATTCAACCATTTTTACTTTTAATCCATTCCATTCAATCATTGAATATGGAACATCACCCTTTACTGCAGCTACCGGCCAAGTTGAATGACCTAAATCATATGAATTTGGATCACCTGTGTATAAATAAACTGTTGACCAATTTAAATTAAAATCTCTGTCTGTAAATGACTGAGCAGTTGGTTTTTCAATATTTTTTACTTGCAGAACTTGTCCTAAGTTACCAATCTGTTGCCAACGGAACTCAAGATGAGGTGGGACGATTGGTTCAACAGGAGTCGGTGTTGGTATTGGAGTTGGTGTTGGGCAAACAACACACTCGTCAATGATTCTACCATAATCTTGATGTGTTGTATCATTTTTTCCTACTGCAATTGATACCGTCAAGTTTGGAATCGTTACTGAACCTGATCCTGGTTTCAATGTAATAAAATAATTATGACCACAATGTAAAGATGTAAAATCTTGTAAAAATGGAGGGGCAGATGAAGACCACTTTCTTGGAAATCCGTCTGCGTTCCATTCATATGCAATTTCTACTTTGTCTGCATGATTATCTAGTGGGAATTCTTCACAGGTTTCCTGTGTGCATGATCCATACCATGCTAAGAATGTTTTATACTCTGAACTTTGATTTAATACTGCCATTTTTTTTACCTCATGTTAAACGTTTAAATTAATTAATTTTGACAAAAATATTTACTCCATCTGCTTCTGTGTTTACAAGATTTCCTTCATAACAAGAACCATCATCTGCTTCAAATCTAAATAATGTGTCGGTAAGGGTTGCACCAACTACGATACTCAATCCACCCTTACTAAAGTCCTCAACTTCAAAAGGACAAAGATATGAACTTGGTAATGCAGTTCCGGTTGTTGTTGTCCAACATAATTTTCCATTAATACCACTTTGATTAGCATCACCACCATTTGCACTTATTCCGTTTTTATCAACAAGTTCTCCGTTCACCATCTCTGAAGATTCGGATAATCCATCACAACATTCTTGTGGTTGTGGTGTTAATGTTGGAGTTGGAGTTTCATCTTTTTGTGCGATTTTTATAAAAATATTTGGTTCGGTTGTACTTGTCAATTTAACTTCATAACAAGCACCTGTTAATGTTTCGTATCTAAATACATTATTTTCTTCATTTAAAGGAGCACTTACTGTTATACTCAAACCACCTAAACTGAAATCTGGTACTTCAAATGGACATAAAAATGATTGTGGTAATGCCGTTCCTACAAATCTTGTCCAACATAGTTTTCCATCTTCCGATGCACTACCTGCAACTGCATTTCTATCTATAAGTGATCCGTTAACTGACAAGGTTGATTCTGTGAATCCATCACAACACTCAATCGGTGGAGTTGGGGTAGGTGTTGAAACCGGTGTTGGTGTTTCAGTTGGAGTTGGAGTTGGAGTTGTTTCTGTAATTTTAATAATTTTGAATATATTATTACCATTTGGATCATCAAGTGATGCTTCATAGCACACTCCAAGTACACTTTCAAATCGAATTACACGATTTGCGTCTGTTACAGGTGCACTTATTGTCAAACTAATTCCACCTTTGCTAAAGTCTTCAACTTCAAATGGACACAAGTAACTTACAGGTAATGCAGTTCCTTCAAATGTATTCCAACACAATCTACCATCAACAGAACCATTTCCTGAAACTGCATTTTTATCAATAAGTTCTCCTTTGATAATTCTTGATGTTTCTGAGAATCCATCGCAACAATCTTCTGGTGGTGTGAATGTTGGTGTAGGAGTTGGTGTAGGAGTTGGTGTAGGAGTTGGTGTAGGAGTTGGTGTAGGAGTCGGTGTAGGAGTCGGTGTAGGTTCACGATCACATACATACAACCAACGAGGATCTTCACTATAAGGACTTTCCGTTGCACCAGGAATTGTTACAGACGAATTATCTTTTAAATTGATTATATAAGCATATCCACAAACAAGTTTATTAAAATGACTTTCATTTGGTTTTCCTGCTATATAACTTTTATATATAGAACCGGATCCTGCGATTGATTCAGGACGATGAACCGATAAAATGGCACCTGATGATGTTAAATCAAATTCTGTGCATGGTTCATTTTCACAACTACCATACCATATAAAGTTTATTTTTTTGTTTAATGTACTCATATTCTTAGTTCCAAACTTCTAAATTGCAATTTACTACATTAATATAAGTATCATCTTGGTTCTTAAATATTACGTCTCCACGCAAACATTGTCCGATAAAATTATCTAATCCACTTGTTACGAATACATAAATTTGATTTGAACTTCCTCCAGTCGGTACACCTGCATAAGTGATAGCACCCAAAAATACACGATTTCCGTCTTCCTCAGGACCATAAACATTAATTTGCATCGGAGTAACATCAACGATACCTGCATCACGTTGTGGGTATGCAATAGAACCACGTAATGCACCCCAAGTTGTTGAAGAAACCATATTTACACGATCTTCTATTCTTGATATAGAACTTGATAAAGAAAATTCGACACTATCTTCTGCGAAACAAACTACATCTTCACATGAAGATACACCTCCGTGTTCATTTACTCCACTTAGAAAAAAGGTGCTTTCACGTGGATTTTCTATATTTCCAATTTCAAAATCAGTAAATTGACCACGTGTATTTAAAATGTATGCTTCACCACACCTCATTGTTTTAAAATTAACATTGAAGTAATCATCAAAAGATTTATTTAAATTTGATGGAATTTGCATATTATTGTATGTGCAGAATTTTTCAAATACCATTCCTCCTCGTATTCCATCATTATCATGCACTCGCACAATTGACTCTACACTATCTCTTACATTAGTAAAAGTAGGTGTTGTACCTGAATAAACTTTAGCACTCATGGATTCGAGATCATAATCGTTACACGGATTTATTGATGTACCACAATTACCATACCATCCAAAATTATGCTTTTTACTTATTTTATTATTCACTATTTTTTTCCTAATTTACTTTTACAAAAATATTCGGTGACGAAGAACTTGCAAGTGTTCCTTCGTAACATACTCCATCTGTGGTTTCAAATCTAAATGTTGTGTTGCTCATTATTGCAGAAATTGTGATACTCATTCCACCTTGACTAAAATCATCAACTTCAAATGGACATAAATAACTTACAGGAAGTGACGTACCTGTTAATGTGTCCCAACAAAGTTTTCCGTCTGCACTTGAACTTCCCGATACTCCGTTTTTATCCTGCAATTGCCCATTTACCATCAAAGAAGATTCTGTCAATCCTTCACAACAATCGTTACTTGGTACTTGTGGTGTTTGCGTTGGAGTTGGTGTAGGTGCTACTACATTTGGAGTAGGAGTTGGATCAATTGGTGTTGGGGTATTCGGAATCTTTTGATTGATTAACTGAAATACATTCATTTCTGTTGTGGAAACCAACTCCCCTTCGTAACAAGAACCATCATTTGACTCAAATGTAAATCTACGATTATTTGAAGTAAGTGGTGCTGATATTGTTATACTCAATCCTCCTTTAGTGAAATCATCTATTTCAAACGGACACATAAATGTTTGAGGCAATGCAGTTCCTGAGAATTCGTTCCAACAAAGTTTTCCATCTTCAGAACAATTTGCCGATACACTGTTTTTATCAACCAAAATTCCGTCTATAATTTGTGATGACATGGTTAATCCATCACAACAATCTCTTTCTATAAATGTAGGAGATGGGGTTGGAGACGGAGTAGGAGTTAATGTAGGAGTAGGAGTTGGTGATGGAGTAGGAGTTGGTGACGGTGATGAAGTTGGAGTTGGAGTTGGAGTTGGATTCACATTAGTTAATTTTTCGTTCATACGAACTTCCCAACTAATTGTTCCAGGAACTCTTCTAACTTTACCAGTAAAGCAATTTTGAAAATCAGATTTCCAATAGACTACAGCACTATTATCATCACTAGGTACACCAAACGTATCATCCATTTCACCTACCAATCGTTCATCTTCGTCATAAAAAGAAATTACTGATCCGGGACTTGATGCTACAAAGTCTTTTTGGTTAATTGCAAATACACCACCATAATAAAATGTAAATGGATTTTCACCGATTGTTTCGAGTCCAAAATCTGTATAACCAAGTGGACTACAATCTATTAAACTAAGATTTTCGTAACAAGAACGTATTCCATCAGGTTGAAGTCCCTCATCTTTTCGTCTTGATTCAAAATTTGAGGGAATAAGTCCTGGTATATCAATCGAATCGGATCCTGACTCAGAGTTTGCTGATGATCTTAATGAAACTAAATATAAATATCCACATTTCAATTTCAAAAGATTACCATCACCAAGTGGATTCGATGCGTCATTATTAAAGTTTCTGTAATTAAAAGTTGATTCACTTCCTTCATTATCAATCATCAAAATTCTTTTTAATGCAAAGTTATTTAATTTGTTTATTTCTGCTATATCCTCGACTAACAAATCCGCACATCCATCTACTCCATGATCTATACACGATCCGTACCATGCGTATTGAAATTTATGATTTAATAATGCCATAATTAATAAATATGATTGATTCTGTTTTTATATTCAATTAAATAAAACTAAATTCTAAGTTTGTTTATTATCAACTGAAGTTGTTCTGTTCGTAAATATTTTAGTACAATATCTGCGTTTTCTTGTTGCCTAATTGTTATTCCCGTCTCTGAACCTATTTTGACGATATCGGATACATAGTCAAACGCACCACGATTTCGTAACCAGTACCAATACAAATCCTTTACATCTTCTTCACATTCAAGAAGAACATCGTAATTTAAAAATGTAGTAGAATATAAAGTAATATCTCGGAACACCGAAATTTCCGATGGAGGTTCAGTAAGTTTGGCATCAATCAAAAGTTTCATTTATTTTTACTTTTATTCAATATCATCATCATCTTGGTCATTTAATTCAAGACCCATTTTATTAATTACATTAGTAAGAATATATGCCCAATCTCCTGGTTTATCAGTTTTTTTCATAATAAACTCGATTAAAGCATATACTATGTTATTTAATTCAGGATTAGATGATTCTTTATTTTCACCCTTAATTATGAAACCAGGAATATCAGTCGTATTTTTACTAAGTAATTTTGATACTTCATAAAGTTCTCCAATGTCATCTGATGTATTTGCGATTTTATCGTATGTTTCCATAAAATCTTCAAGAGAAGTAACACTCACAATATCAAATTCAGTCAAAACTTTATGTTTTTGCAACAAATGCAACTTATCATTGTTTATATTATCATTATCTTCCACACATATAAGTATTAGAAATATTCTTTTGTTATACCAAATAAATTTCCATATGTGTTATGATAGCAGTTATAGCATACAATTTCTAAATTTTCTAATACATGATTCGTTCTATCACCATCACGAAATGCCAATAAAACAGGAACTTTTCCATCAGTTATTCTTTTTTCTGCATATCCACATACTTCACAAACTTCTTGCTTTACTTGTGAAGCAATTAATTTTTTTCTTAATCTATCAGGTGGATATGATGGATGCATTCCCATTAGAATTTCTTCAAGTGGGTATTTTCCTTTATATGGATTGTGAACTTTTGGCATTCCACTTGAATCTATACATTTACATCTTTCAAATATACCATATAATTTAGCATATTTTTTGTAAGTATTGTACGACACATTTAGTTTTCTTGCTACTTCTGCGGCCGAATTGCAAGTGTCTTGCATTACTTTTATTTCACTTTCAAGTAAAGGTCTTTTAATTGATCCCATATATAGATATATATTCGTCAATTTAAAATTGCTTAGTCTCTGCTTAAAGTTTTTCGTTTATTTTGAGTTTTATCAATTGTATTTTTTTGAGCAAAAGATATATCTGTATTTTTGTATTTTCTTAGTATTTTTATGATTTTTGTAAAAACATAAAACATCATTTCTACATCTGCACTTGCAGTATGCCAATTATCTGATGAATGACCAAGTGCAATTGCTAAATGACCCAACTTTGAACTTATATGTTTATGTGTTTTGCTTAATCCTACTAATGTATTCATATACATACCAAACTCACTATCAGTTTTGGAAAGAGTTTGAACAAGAGGTGCAAAGAAAAACTGCGATATTTTTAGTGTATCAAGTGCATTAAATGTAGTGAATCTAATATTATGAAATTTACACCTTGAAGTTATGAACTTTAAATCAAAATCAATATTATGAGCAATTAATATTGAGTTTTCATATTTTCTTATAAAATTACAAAAATCATACAATGATTCTTTTTCACATTTTTCACTTATTTTGAGGTTATGATAATTTGTAATTTTTAATATGTTATTTGGGTCGTTTAAAATACTTCCTCTTCTTTTTTGTCTTCGTTTCCAATTTAACATTTGAGTTTTGTCAATTCCACTTAAAAAGAAAGAAGTTGCTTCACTCAATTTAACTTTCAGATCAAACTCTTCTTTTTTTTCAAAAGAATTTCCATCCACGCACCATGCTGAAATTTGTAATATTTGTTCATAATCTTTATACGAACTAAGTCCAATTGTCTCTATATCAAAGAAAATTAAATTTTTGTTTTTAAAATCGCAGAAATCGGAAAGCAAACTTTCAATATTTACATCATATAGTTTTTTTGGTTTTGGAATAATATATTTAGACATTTTATTTGCAATTCAGTTAGATTTCATACTTATACATATATGGAAGAAAACGATAAACAGGACAATGATTCTAATCCAGAGAGTGATCCTTCTATTTTTCAAGGTTCACCTAGTGAATCTTTTGAAGAAACTTCATCAAGTGAAGATGAAACTCCAACACCTGTTAGTTCATCTGATGATACGGATAATGCAGATGGTGAAGATACTGATGAAGATGTTACCTCTAGTGGTGAAGGGGATGGAGGTGACGAAGGAGACGGGGAAGAAGGAGGTGAAGACTCAACACCCACTCCTACTCCCACTCCAACCACAGACCCCATAGCAGAACTTGAATTAAAGTTGAC
>MDTC01202491.1_pt1 | contig 10541 bp, 7 predicted proteins | sample 811181 | NCBI WGS metagenome assembly MDTC01 (sample SAMN05326644, study PRJNA326480) | marine metagenome | isolation source: seawater | place: Pacific Ocean: North | collected 2011 | reverse complement strand
GCTATTGTAGAGAAAGTAATTGATAAAAAGAGATTTGAAAAAAATAATATTTTATTGAGTGTTTCAGAAAATCTTGAACTGGACTTATTAAATGAACTGCTCTTAGAGATGTCTTTTGAGAAGGTAGACCATGTTTATGAACCAGGTCAATTTGCTGTTAGGGGTGGAATTATAGATGTTTTTTCTTACAGTAATGAATTACCATACAGGATTGAACTTTTTGGTGATCAAATTGATTCATTAAGAGAGTTTAACCCAGTTGATCAGCTTTCAATCGTTACACATCAAAAAATCAAGATTATTCCCAATATAAATTTCTCCACTAATAGAGTTTCCTTCTTGTCTCATTTGCCAAAGCAAACTACTATTTGGGGAAAAGACCTTGAAGTTGCTCAAAAAAAAATGGAATTGGGTTTTGACACCGCAAATAAAGTTTTTAATAAAATTAAAGATAATCAAGGGTTGTTACTTCCTATTGAAATGTATTTAGCACCTGTAGATTTTTCAAAAAAACTTAGTGAGTATACTGTAATAGAGTGGAATAGAACTTTAAAATCAAAAGATTCAAAGGCAATTGTTGCTAGTTGTGTTCCTCAACCTTCATTCAATAAAAATTTTGAACTATTAGTTAACCAACTTAATCAATGGAAGGAGGATAGCTACAAAATTTTTATATGTTCTGAACAAGATTCCCAAATAAAAAGATTGAATGCAATTTTTGATGATTTAGGTCAAGAAAACTTATGTGATTTTATTTCTGTTGGTATTCATGAAGGGTTTATTGATCATAAAGAAAAAATAGTGGTTTTTACTGACCATCAAATTTTTGAAAGATACCACCGTTTTAGCACCAAAAAGACAATTGCAAAATCGAAAGAATCTTTTACCCTTAAAGAAATATATAATTTACAAAAAGGTGATTTTGTTGTTCATATTGACCACGGAATTGGAGAATTTTCAGGACTAGAAAAGATAGACGCTCAGGGAAAAGAACAAGAAGCAATCAGATTGATTTATAAAGGGGGAGACATCCTATATGTCAGTATTCATTCTCTACACAGAATATCAAAATTTTCCGGTAAAGAAGGGACAGTGCCCACGTTAAATAAATTAGGCTCATCTGCATGGGCCGTTGCTAAGCAAAAGGCAAAGAAAAAGATCAAAGAAGTAGCTTTTGATCTTATACAGCTTTATGCTAAAAGAAAAATGCAAAAAGGTTTTGACTTTCAACCGGATACTTATTTACAAAACGAGTTAGAAGCTTCATTCAAGTATGAAGATACTCCAGATCAACTCACCACTACAGAGGCGGTAAAAATTGATATGGAAAAACCACACCCAATGGATCGATTAGTATGCGGAGATGTTGGTTTTGGTAAGACAGAAATTGCAATTAGAGCAGCTTTTAAAGCTGTGGCTGATAACAAGCAAGTTGCTTTATTAGTTCCAACTACTGTTTTGGCTTTTCAGCATTTTAAAACTTTTTCAGAAAGACTAAATGATTTCCCCTGTAGTGTAGACTATATTAATAGATTTAAATCAACTAAAAATATTAAACAAACTCTTGAAAAAGTAAAAAACGGAGAGGTTGATATTTTAATTGGAACCCATAGGCTAATTAGTAAAGATGTTGTTTTTAAAGATTTAGGATTACTAATTATTGATGAGGAACAGAAGTTCGGAGTAGGCGTAAAAGACCAGCTTAAAAACTTAAAGGTAAATATAGACACACTTACACTCACAGCTACACCAATACCAAGAACTCTTCAATTTAGCTTAATGAATGCTAGGGATCTTTCTATAATTAACACGCCCCCACCAAATAGATTTCCTGTTGATACTGTTGTTCAAACTTTTTCTGAAACAACAATTCAAGACGCTATTAATTATGAAATAGATAGAGAGGGTCAAGTATTCTTTGTACACAATAGAGTTCAAAACATTAATGAAGTTGCTGCAATGATTCAACGTTTGTGTCCAAATGCGAGAATTGCAATTGGCCACGGTAAGCTGGAAGGAAAAAAACTGGAGGCGGTTATTTTAGATTTTATGGATGGTAGATATGATATTTTAGTAGCTACAACCATTATAGAGTCAGGCATCGATATTCCTAATGCAAATACCATAATCATTAACAATGCTAATCATTTTGGCTTAAGCGATTTACATCAGTTAAGAGGAAGAGTTGGGCGTTCAAATAAAAAGGCATTTGCTTATTTATTTACGCCACCACCTCAACACTTATCTACAGAGGCAAGAAAAAGGCTTCAAGCAATTGAACAGTTTTCTGATTTAGGAAGTGGATTTAATATTGCTATGAGAGATTTAGATATTAGAGGTGCAGGAGATCTTCTTGGAGCAAATCAAAGTGGATTTATAAATGATATTGGATTTGACACTTATCAAAAGATTTTAGATGAGGCTATTCTAGAACTCAAAGAAAATGAGTTTAAAGAAATTTTTAAAGAAGAATTAAAAGATAAGCCTTTTGTGCATGATTGTATTCTAGAAACAGATATGTCTTTAATCATCCCTGATGATTATGTAAACCAAATTAATGAAAGACTAAATCTTTACAAAAAATTGGATCAATTAAAAACAGCAACAGAAATAGAAGGGTTCAAGATAGAGTTAAAAGATAGGTTTGGTGAAATACCAGTGGAGACTTTAGACTTAATTGGCACAATTGATATTAGAGAAAAAGCAAAAAAGATTGGCTTTGAAAAGTTAATAATCAAGAATAATAAAATGGTTGGGAAATTTACTTCAAAGCAGCCAAAGTATTTTGAATCTCCTTCCTTTTCTGGTATTCTATATTTTGTTCAAAGACATAAAAAGGGTGTACAGCTTAAAGAAAAAAACAATCAGCTTAGTTTGGTAATTGATGATGTTCCAAACATTAAAATTGTCAGTCAAATTATAAATAAGATTTTGGGACTTTAGAATTTAAATTTTAAACTCAAAATCATCCATAAACTTAGTTGTAAAATCACCAGCTAGGAACTTTTCATCTTGTAAAAGCTGTTGGTGAAAAGGAATAGTAGTCTTAATTCCTTCAATAATGTATTCTTCCAAGGCTCTTTTCATTTTAAGAATAGCTTCATCTCTTGTCTGAGCAACCGTTATTAACTTTGAAATCATAGAATCATAATAAGGAGGAATAACATAACCTGCATAAACATGGGTATCAAGTCTAATTCCATGTCCGCCCGGCTCGTGATAGTTGGTGATTTTTCCAGGAGATGGCCTGAAGTCTTTTTCAGGGTCTTCAGCATTAATTCGGCATTGAATGGCATGCATTTGCGGAATAAATTCTTTACCAGTTATTTTTTCTCCTGCAGCTAATTTGATTTGCTCTTTAATTAAATCATAGTTTATAACTTCTTCAGTTATGGTATGCTCAACTTGAATTCTTGTGTTCATTTCCATAAAGTAGAAATCTCTATTTTTATCAACTAAAAATTCGACAGTTCCAACACCTTCATATTTGACAGCCTTTGCCGCCTTAACTGCAGCTCTTCCCATTGCTTTTCGAAGCCTTGAAGTCATAAAAGGAGAAGGTGTTTCTTCTACCAATTTTTGATGTCTTCTTTGAATTGAACAATCTCTTTCTGACATATGGCAAGCGTTACCATATTTATCACCTGCAATTTGAATTTCAATGTGACGAGGCTCTTCAATGAATTTTTCCATGTACATCCCATCATTGCCAAAAGCAGCTTTTGATTCTTGTCTTGCTGATGTCCAATGTTCTTCCATTTCATCTTCTCCCCAAACAATTCTCATTCCTTTTCCACCGCCACCAGCAGTCGCTTTGATCATTACCGGGTATACAATTTTTTTAGCAGTTACTTTAGCATGATTGAGGTCTTTGAGCAAGCCTGGAGATCCAGGAACACATGGCACACCTGCCTTTAGCATGGTTGCTTTTGCTGAGGCTTTGTCTCCCATAGAATCAATCATTTCAGGTGAAGCGCCAATAAACTTTATATCATGCTCATCACAAATTCTTGAAAAATTAGCATTTTCAGAGAGGAAGCCGTAACCAGGATGAATGGCATCAGCATTGGTTATTTCTGCGGCAGCAATTATATTTGGTATTTTTAAGTACGAATCTGTACTTGACGCAGGACCTACACATACTGCTTCATCTGCAAATTTTACATGTAGACTATCTTTATCTGCAGTGGAGTAAACAGCAACAGTTTTAATGCCCATTTCTTTACAGGTTCTAATAACTCTAAGCGCTATTTCTCCCCTGTTTGCAATTAGAATTTTTTTAAACATAGGTTAGTTTTTTCTGTTGATTATGATGGGTCAACCAAAAATAATGGTTGGTCAAATTCAATGGGTGAAATGTCATCCACTAAAATTTTGACAATTTTTCCAGAAACTTCAGACTCAATTTCATTAAATAATTTCATTGCTTCAATTATACAAAGCTTGTCCCCAGGTTTCACCACTGAGCCAACTTGGATAAAAGGGTCTTTATCTGGTCCTGCAGCTCTGTAGAAAGTGCCAATCATTTGGGCTTTAACAGTAATTAAATTACTATTGTCTTCTTGCTTTTCTTCTTCTTTTTCTGCTACTGGAGTAATAGCAGCAGCAGGAACAGCAGGAGCTGCTGGAACAGGAGCATTTACCATCGGTATTTGCTGTTGAACAATTGTAGTTTCTTCTTTGAAGTTGGTTTTCTTTTTGGCTAAATAGTCAGATTTGATAACAATTTTAAAATCTTTTTTTTCGATTTCAACTTCATTGACTCCAGCTTTGGCAACGAATTTAATTAAATCCTGAATTTCATTAATGTCCATAGTATATATTTAATAAATGATTAGCTAAAATAATAATAATTCAATGGAAGAGCGAAAAAAGTTAGTAAGCCCATTTTAAAAAGATACTTCCCCAAGTAAATCCTCCACCAAATGCTGCCAATACAATATTATCTCCCTTTTTTAACTTTTTTTCCCATTCCCAGAGACATAATGGAATAGTGGCAGAAGTGGTATTTCCATATTTTTCAATATTAATCATCACTTTCTCTTTGGTTAGGCCCATACGATTTGCAGTGGCATCAATGATCCTTAAATTAGCTTGATGGGGAACTAACCAATTTACATCATCACCTGTTAAATTATTTCTTTCCATTATTTCTGCTGAAACATCGGCCATATTGGTTACTGCAAATTTAAAAACAGACCTACCTTCTTGGTATACGTACATATCTGGATGTCCAACATTGTCTTTATTAATCGGAAATGCAGAACCTCCTAATTTTTGATTTAAAAATTCTTTACCAGAACCATCAGCTTTTAATACTGAATCTATAATACCATTTCCCTCATCGTTAGCTTCAAGAAGAACTCCTCCACAACCATCTCCAAAGATGATACAGGTATTTCTATCCTTATAACTCACAATTGAAGACATAATATCTCCTCCTATTACAATAACCTTTTTGTACCTGCCAGCCTCTATAAATTGTTGTCCAGTAACTAAAGTGTATAAAAAACCAGAACAAGCAGCACTTAAATCATATCCCCAGGCATTGGTAGCCCCACTCTTATCACAAATTAAATTGGATGTGCTTGGAAAACGATGATCAGAAGTAACGGTTCCAACCAATATCATATCAATATCCAGGGGAGAAATCCCCCTCTTTTTACAAATTTCTTTAACAACTTTTGCTCCTAAATCAGAAAGCGTCTGCCCATCTTCTACAATTCTACGTTCTTTGATACCAGTTCTGGAAACAATCCATTCATCATTGGTGTCAATCATTTGCTCTAAGTCCTTATTAGAAAGTACTTTTTCAGGAACTTCACCATGTACAGCTGTGATAGCGGCATTGATTTTATTCATTTGAATGCAGTTTTTATTTTTGATGTAAGTTGTGAATTTATCAGGTCTTTACCTAGTAAAAGCATATTTTTTATGGCTGTGCTATTACTAATCCCGTGTCCCATCAAAACATTACCATCAAGTCCGAGCACTGGAGTACCACCATATATTTCATAGTTAAACCGATCAAAATAACTATCTGTTAAGTTTCGCTTTGTTATCAATTCATAAAAAGATTCTGCTTGTTTAAGCACAACGTTTCCAGTGAAACCATCACAAACAATGACATCAGCTTTATTATTGAATAAATCACGTCCCTCCACGTTACCAATAAAGTTAATGTCGTCATTGTCTTCTAATAATTCATATGCGGATTGGGTCAATAGGTTTCCTTTACCTTTTTCCTCACCAATATTTAATAAACCAACTTTTGGATTTCTGATTTTATATATATTTTCCGCAAAAAGACTTCCAAGAATAGCAAATTGAAAAAGAACATCAGGCTTACAGTCTGCATTTACCCCAACGTCTAGAATTAATCCTACAGAACCATTTTCTTTGGGAAGTACAGAAGTTATACTTGGTCTAATTACACCCTTAATGGGTCCGATAGAAAACATACTACCTACCAACATAGCTCCAGAATTTCCAGCGCTTGAAAAAACATCAATTTCCTTATCTCTTAAAGCCTTGAAACCAATTGAAATACTGTTATTTGGTTTTTTTCTAAGCGCCTTTGTGGCATGCTCATTCATCTCAATGGTTTGATCTGTATGAACAAAATCAAAAAGAGATGGGTCAATATTATTTTCTGAAAACCAATTTAAGGCCATGCCTTTATCACCAAATAAAACGATTTTGGCTTTGTTGTCAAGCGCTTTGGAAGCAAGGTATGCACCCTCTAATGTTGCTTGAGGAGCGTTGTCCCCGCCCATAATATCTAAACCAATTCTCAAAAGAAAAAAAGTTAATTAAAGGGCTGTTTCTTTTTCCATTACTACTTTTCCTTTGTAGTAAAGTTTGCCTTCAGACCAGTGTGCTCTGTGGTAAAGGTGCGTTTCACCAGTTGTTGGACATGTGGCTAGCTGTTGAGTTGAAGCAGTGTAATGAGTCCTTCTCTTATCTCTTCTAGTTTTAGATGTCTTTCGTTTCGGATGTGCCATAACTTATAAATATAATATTTTTCTATAATTTTTTGTTCTTTAACGCTTTCAAAGCATCCCATCTTGGATCTTCACAGTTTTCTTCCTGTTTTTTTGTGTATTTTAAAACGAGATTAAGTTGTTTAGAATCACAGTCTTGTATTTGATGAACATTTCTTTTAGGAAAATTCAGTAAGTAATCTTCAAAAATTATTGGTGCCACATTAAATTCATAACTTTCATAAGGAAGATAAATAACACCTTCTTTAATCAATTCATTTTCAACATGTTCAAACTTTATTAAACTATTAAAATTGCCTTTAATAGCTAATTTCATATTAGAAAGACATCGGTCACAAGTAACATTCGTTGTTCCGTTGTACTCTACTCGAATATCCATTAAATGAATTTCTTTTCTGAAATCAATTTTGACATCAATATCACAATCGTGTGGATTGGAATAATTAAAAGCCTCAAAGAACGTTTTTCCTATTTTATTTTGAAATGAATTACTCCCAAGTTTTAAACTTGAAAACGGGATACAAAATTCATTTAATCCTTTCATTTCTAAAAATAGCTTGCAAATCTATGGATAAAGAGTCTAAGAAAAAAACTTTATTCAAAATTGATGAACATTTCTGGGTCAATTGGATAGCCATTGTGCCATAATTCAAAATGTAAGTGAGGGCCTGTAGAGTGCTCGCCGCTATTTCCTACAATGGCTATTGGTTCGCCTGCATCAACAAATTCTCCAGTATTTTTTAGAACTTCTGAGTTGTGTTTATATATGGATAAAAGATTCTTTTTGTGTTGAATATGAATAACATGCCCATCAGTTGGAGACCAGTTTTGATAAATTACTGTTCCTTTTAAAATCGCTACTACGGCTTCATTTTTAGGTGCTATTACATCAACTCCAAAATGGCCAGAAGAAATGTTCATTTCATTAGTTATTTCTCCGTTAATAGGAGGAAAAAGTAAAAGTTCAGGAAGAACCTCACTTTTAAGTGATCCTCCCGGAATTATATCTAGGTCATATTTTTCTCTATTTGTTACTTTTTCTCTAAGAGACTTCTCAGATGTTGAAATTTTATCTTTTTGTTTGGACTTCACAGATTTGAATTTTTCCAAGCTAGTATCTAGGTCACCTGAAGGAACGGTCCCATTTAATATTTGTTGAACGTTATTAAGATATTTTTCTTCTTTTTCGGTTTTTAGAATAAGTTCATTTAATTTTTGGTCAAGAGCAATATTTTTATCAATTAGTGCTTTTTGCTCAACGGGATTTGGATAACCAGGAATTAATTTTTTTAAAGATGTAGAGGCTATGAGGAGAAAAATCATAAAACAAGTTACAATCCCAGTAAAAGTAAAAAGTATGAAGATTGAAAACTTTGAAGTAGTGTAATTTCTTCTTTCCTCAAAACTATCAAAATCTAAAACGACTATCCTTCGTTTTTCTTGAAGACTTTTTAGCCATTTTCTGATTCGATTTTGTTTGTTTTTCTCTCCCATTAGTCACTAATTATTACAAATATCTTAAAATTAATCAAATCGACTCACCAAATTTAAAGGGCATTAATTGCCATTGATGCAATAAGTTTTAGGGTTTGTTGTTAATATTGCATGCCTTTCAAAAAAAATGAAAATAAATAAAGTACATATATTTTGTATTATTTTGATGATTTTCATCTCCTGCTCAACTGAAAAAAATACCATTATCAGTAGAGGCTTTCACAATATGCACGCTAAATACAATGGTTTTTTCAATGCTAATGAAATAATCAAACTTACCTACCAGGATTTTAAAGCTGAAAGAAAAGAGAATTACAACAAGATCTTACCAATTTATCCCTTACCAACCATAGAACAGTCTAAAAATTGGTACTCACCAATGGATACTGCTGCTGGCAAATGTGAGTTGGTTATATACAGACATAGAATGCCTCATGCTAAAAAGGGAAGAAATCGAAACAAAGAATGGTGTAAATGGATTGACGATAATTGGTTAACTGTAGCAAAAACAAAATTTTATAAAAAAGAATTGGCGAAAGCATTGAAAATTTTTCAATATGTAGAAAGCCATTACGCTACTCAAAATACTTTTTATGAAAGTATATATTGGCAAGCTAAAGTGCTTATTGAAATGGGCGCTTATGATGAGGCAGAAGAAATTTTAGTTTCACTAATTAACAAAAGAGACGAACAATTAAGAGAATTACCTTCAGAAAAAGAGAGATTAAAATTTCAAGAAAAGGTAAAATTATTTTTCAATTATGAACAAAGGCTTGATTATTTAGAGCAAAAAGAGCCAGAGCTTCCGGTATCTATAATAAACAATGTATATCCCACTTTAGCAGATTTATATTTGAGAAATAATAAAAGAGAATTAGCCATAGCCATCTTAGAGCAAACGATAGAATTAAAATATAAAAAGGAATTCAAAACTAGGCTGATCTATATACTAGCTCAGCTATACCACAAAGACGGCAATTTTAAAGCCTCAACCTATTATCAACAAGTGGTAGAAAGAAACCCAGAATATGAAATGGCTTTTCAAGCAAAAATCAATAGAGCATTATCTTTTAGTGGAGGTCAAACAAAAGCCATAAAATCTCAACTACTTAAAATGCTCAAAGACGATAAAAACATTGAGTATTTTGATCAAATTTATTATGCTTTAGCTGAAATTGCATTTAAAGTTAGCAATGAAAAATTAGCTGTAGAAAATTTACAAACATCAATTAATGTTAGCCAAACAAATACCGAACAAAAAATAAAATCATTAAAAAGAATGGGAGATTGGTATTTCCTAAAGCCTAACTATATAAACGCTTTTTATTATTACGATTCCATACAAAAAATTATCCCCCCAAAACTCGAATCAAAACCTGAAATTGACAAGAAATATAAATTACTTAAAAAGATTTTTTTGAATTTAGAGACCATTAATTTTAACGATAGTATTTTTCGAATTTGCGCATTGCCAGAAGATCAGCGAATGGAAAAAATATTTGAAGTTATAGACGCTATTGAAGAAGAAAAAGAGCGACAACAAGAAAATGATTTATTAGCATCAACCAATAAAAACCTACCCATGCCAAGTTCTAACAGTGTACTGAGTCAAACCATTTTCTTTTGGGACGTAACGATGCTTGACAGAGGAAAAAAAGAATTTGATTTAAAATGGGGAGAAAGGGCATTGGAAGATAACTGGAGAAGATCTGCAAAAAAGTCTTCCATTATCTCAGAAGAAGAAACAATGGAAAACACTGCTGAATCTAATGCAATGTATGAACAAATGTTAGAAGAATTGCCATGTGAGGACCTTGAGAAAAAAGAAGCCATGAATGACTCCATTTTAGCTTCTCTTTTTAATTTGGGGCTTACCCATCATTATGAAACTGAAAACTTAAAACAAGCAAAAATTTATTTTAAAAGAGTATTAGCAAATTATCAACCACGAACAGAGGCAGTGGCATCTGCATATGAGCTATACAGAATTCACGAGTATCTTTCTAATACTTTTGAAAAAAAGCAAATGAAAGATTTACTATT
>MDTC01061941.1_pt1 | contig 10541 bp, 10 predicted proteins | sample 811181 | NCBI WGS metagenome assembly MDTC01 (sample SAMN05326644, study PRJNA326480) | marine metagenome | isolation source: seawater | place: Pacific Ocean: North | collected 2011 | reverse complement strand
TTGGAGCTGGCGTTGGAGCTGGCGTTGGAGCTGGCGTTGGAGCTGGCGTTGGCGCTGGCGTTGGAGCTGGTGCAGGTGCAGATCCTCCATCTCCGTCAGAACCAATCAATGCAGCAGCTGCAGCAACAGCAGCAGCAATTGCTCCTGGGCTTAATTGATTTTCTTCTTCTACAGATTGCTCTTCACTTTCTTCAGAATCTGCTTCTTGAGCAATTATATCATTCACAAAAAATCCGTAGAAAAATGCGAATACTGTTCCCCATAAAACTTTAAATTTTGACTTTATAAACTTAGCCATTGTTAACTCCTCTTTCGTTTAATATGCACTATTTAAATACATAGTAACCTAGTTTTTTTTATTATTATATACGCATTTTTGAAATAATGAACATATAGTTACTTTTTTTTTACATTTTTTCAACTAAAAAGCCTTTTAATATGTCTTTTTTATTTACATTATATATGTTTTTGGTCGGGATGGCCGGATTCGAACCGACGACCACTACACCCCCAGTGTAGTGCGCTACCAGGCTGCGCTACATCCCGTAAATTATAAAATATCTTATTTTAAATACCCTTCTTCCCAGTTTTCATTAATTTCAGACTGTGTGGATCCATAAAATGAATCTATCAACCTATTATTTATTGATAATTTCTGACCTCCGTCTCTTGTCATTGTCTTTAAACTAAACCCAAACTTTTCTTTGGTTTCTCTTTTTGTGAAAATATTAAATGGAATTTCAAAATAGAAACCCTTATCAAAGCTACCTTCACCAAAATCAACTGCGCTTACACTAGTTTTTGAGTAGAATATTCCTGCTCTCCAACCATTTGGCATTCTTCTTGATAAATCTAATGTATAACCATTATCTTTTGCCAAATATCGACCATAACTCCATTTTGCAAGTATGTTAGTTCTGGGCTCATAATAAGCTACATTAAGATGGCCGGTCGTAACTTTATACTTATTAAAATCAAATTTTCCATCGAAAGCTCTTTGTTTTAATTGATTTAATTCAAGACTTACTGCAAAGTCATAATTAAATGGTTTATATAGTATCTCACCAGACATTCCTCCATACATTTCTTCAAAATATCCAAAACTTAGTCTACTAAAAAAATCTTTACCAAAACCCTGAATATGATCAACTTGTAAATTTGTCATATATAAACCATCAGACTCTTGTAAATAATCAACTATTAGTGTCCTTGCATTAGGTATGGCACTACAAGGGCAGGAGGTTTTTTCATCAAAATTATCAGAAATATTTTGAACAAATGAAGAATAAACGGTTGTGTTTCTATTAAACTGAATTTCAGAATTTAACCTTATGCCTACACCTATGTAAGCAAATTTTTCTGGTGATCCAACGTGAGCCCTAACATCTGGATCAAAGGAATAATTAACTATTGGGAATGGTACTTTTGGTTTGAATTCATCTTTCTCAAATTTTTTAAGGTTTTGATTTATCAATTCTGTTCTTTTTTTTACTAAAATTCTTGCCTTTGCATCATCCTCTAAGTCCCTTACTCTATAAGATACATTGTTAATTTCTGCACCTCTTGTAACTAAACCGATATCTATTTTGTTGAGGTTTAATAGATTTAGCTTTGCAACTTGCTGGGATATGTATGCTGCTCTTGAGGTATACTTTATTGGATTAATGATATCAGGTGTATCAACCGTAATACTTAAATTATTATTATCAAGTTGTGCTGTCTGCAAAAAAAGATTGTTATTATTTAGATTTGATAATAAATCTAGATAAAATTCATATTTTTTATCTTGCTGATAGTTTGTATCTGTAATGACAGGCTTAAATATGTGCTTTTTTCTATATTGATTTTTACCAGAAAGCCCGATAGAAAAGCTTAAAGTAAGGGTATCTCCTTTGATATATGAAAGATCAATATTACCAAAATCTTTTAATTTATAACTAAATCCAAAATTTATATCAGACTCATTATTTCTTAATTCAAATGTTTTGTATGATGTTCCTGTTCCACAACATCCAAATTCAAAATAATTAAAAGGATTGGATTCTATTTTAAGACTCAGGCCATTCAACTTTTTTATTGGAATTTCTAATCCAGAAAAAACTATAGCCCTTCCTGTAAACCATAGATCTGTTTGAGCAGTTCCTCCATTTCCAACATTAATATCTGGTCTTGTTATAAATCTATCTGATAATAACTCTAGCGGATTGTCTATTGCATTATCTTTGCCAACAAATTTACCCCAACCTATCCCAACAGACAATTTAAATATATTAAAATCATACGTGCTGACAATATATTCCTTTGAAAAAATTCCTGTGCCTGCAAAATCATCCAAACCTACTGCTACTTCAGGCAAATATTTGTTTTGGGGCTTATAATTAACTTTTACGTTAAAACCTTTATCAAGATATTTCCCTATAGCACTTCCCCATATTAGATCTGAAGGCCGATAATAAAAATAGCTTGCCTCAAGCCAATCAAATGGAGTTGCTGTTATGGTTCCTAATTTTGTGTAAGCATTGTCTTTATAAGTAAAATATATGGATTGTTCTCCCTTAGTCTCAGCAGATGGCAAATTTATTAATCCTATTTGACCAATAGAATTATACGATTGTGCATGAAGTGTATTATTGAATATGTAGAAGAGAGTTATAAATATATAAGTTAATTTTTTATGAGATATAAAAATCTTCATACATAGGTAATACTAGTTAATTGAATTAAGTGAGGCTAATGAGAGTGCTAAACTGCTGAAGATAGGTGCAATGGTTGCATAATAATTGACACCCTGTGCACGGCCAACTTCTTTAGGAACATATATCAATGAACCCGGATAGATTTCAATATTATCTATTGATAGTTTAAGAAAGTTATTATAATTTGCTATCTGTGAATTACCATCAGGAGAAATTATATAAATATGTTTAGAATCTGCGGTCCTGTTCTGTCCACCAGCTAAATCTATATATTCATTAAACTTGATATTATCATTGAAAGCAACGCCTGTTGGATTTCCAACATCTCCGAAGACATATACGACTCTTTCCATCTTCGGGATGAAAATCTTATCATTATGATTAATTAATATTTTTTTTTCTGGATTATTTTCCATCTCTATCAAATCAAACTCTGCAACAACTCTTCCAACTGGGTCAAGATTTTTTAATTCCGTTAGAACTGGAGCTATATTTTGTGCATATGCCATTCTTTCTGGCTGTTGAGCAATATATTGAATAATATCGTTATAAGATTTGTTTATTGTATTTTTTTCAAGTTTTTTTGCTTTTTCAGTAGTGATTACACCTCCTAAAGGATAAGCAAAGTCGGTGTAGCCTCCTGCTCTTAGAATAACATCGTAAAGATTGTCACCTGGAAGAATATTATATTTACCAGGTCTAACAACCTCGCCAAGTATTTCAACTACACCATATCTAGCAAATTCAATATAAAGTGAATCTAAATTTTTTACTTTAAATTTTTCTAGCTCATCAATTGCCAATTCTGTTGATATCTCTATATTATTTTCTAGTGAAATTAATACAAATTTTTCATTATTAACACTTCGGTTTACTCCTCCAGCATATTTAAACAAGTCTTTTAGGGTCTCTCCATCCTTAAGTTCAAATAATGCCTGATTAATAAAACCTGATCCTGCTCGCACTAAATTTTGAACGGGTTTTATATAAACTGCATCGCCTGATTGTAAATTTAAGATATTAGATAAATTGCCAAATAATAAAGATTCATATAAATCAACAGTCTTGATAACTTTACCATCTCTTTTAATTTCAATTTCTCTTAATGTGCCGTTTTCCTTAACTCCACCAGCCATATTTATTAATTGCAGAACATTTGAGCCACCACTTACGGTATAAATTCCAGGAAATTCTGCATTTCCAGTAACTAAAACTTTTATGTCACGAATTTCATCAATTTGAACGGTTATTTCTGCTCCAATGAGAGTTGATTTGATTTCCTTATTAAGCAATTCAACTGCCTGAGTAAAGTTTAATCCTGCAACATAAATTGAACCAACTTCTGGAATATCTACTGTTCCATTTCTACCAATTTCAAGAATTAGATCTTCATCAGAATCTACACCATATAAGTAGATGCTTAAAACATCTCCATAATCAAGTATATAGTTACTGCCAAAATTTGGTTCATTAATTGGCATGAAGGTTGACTGCATTGTTCTAAATAAATTTAAACCGTATCTTTCTGATTTATATAGGCCATCGTCAATATTTCTTTTAAATTCTTCCCACATTTTAACCGTGTCGTATTGAGATAATTCAGATGAGGGGCGTGCTTTTAATGAATTTTTTTCTGATTTTTTAGATTTTTTAACTTCTTCTTGGATATCTTTTGCAACGTCATCTGGAAGGCTTTGAAGATAGTCATTGTCCAGAGAATCTAAAGACTGAGAATAAACCCCTATAGAAAATGAAAAAACTAAAAATAAAGCTACGTAATTTATTTTCATCAGTTTAACTCCCTTCTAATTCGGCTTGATGCTGTAAATGATAGTCTATTTCTAGCGTCAATTACATATGTTTTTTTTGTTTTAGGATTCCTGCCTAACCTCTTTGGGGTTATAGATACCTTGAAAGTTCCAAATCTGCTAATTTTTATTGTTTTTGTTCTAATTTCTTTCTTTAGTATGTTTAAAAACTTATTTAATATATCCATTGAAAGATTTTTATTTAAATCTGCTGCATTCGAGATTTCTTTTGCTATATCTTTCTTAGTCATGCTCATTAATTTAGTCCTGGTATGGTTGTATCACCAACATCATCAATTATTTTAATAATTTTTTTAATCTCAATCTCAACATCTTTTTCTGTTAATGTTTTTTTAACTGATTGGAATACAAATCGAATACCCATCTTGATTTCATTATTATTTGGATTCTTAAAAAAATCAAAAATATAAGATTCTTTGAGGTTGTCTGATTTATAACTTAAGATTTTATCTTCAAGGATATTAATTTTTGATTCATTTGTAATAAGTAAAGATAGATCACGAACTGAGGATGGAAAATCAGATATTTTTTTAATCTTTACACAATTATTAAAGTCGATAACCTTTGCATCATATTCATTAAAGCAGTCTTGAAATTTTTCTATCTTAGCTTCAAAGTAAAAAATTTTTCTTTTTAATTTTGATGATATAGATGTCCTATCAATTTCTTTAATAGCATCATCATCTATATCAATTTTTAGTTCTGAAAAAATTTCTTTTAAATAATTTTTGTCGAGATTTTTTGAAAAATCTATATAACTGTTGCTTTTTCGTCCAGAGATTAAAATTGCTATCCTTTCCTCGCTTACTGGAATATTTGATTCTGAATTAAAATCATATATTTCAGAGATCTCATAAATTTTAATAATATCTTTTTGCCTTCTTTCATTAAAAAGCATGTTGTTTAATAATGAATTTTTAAGATCTTTTCTCATAAAGGGCATATTGGAGTCAATTGGATTATCGATCTTTATATTATGTTCATGCTCAGAAAATGGGAAATTTATTACCTCTTTAAAACCATTATTTGCAAGGAAATTCCTAATACCGTTATGACAAGTTTTTTCAGTATTTATTTTCTTGTTATTGTTATATGAAGAATGCGACTTGCTTGGCAAGTTATCATATCCATATATTCTAGCGACCTCTTCAGCCAAATCATTATGATTTGTTATATCATTTCTGTGTGATGGCACTTCAATGGAATTATCTTTTATATTAAATCCAACCTTTTGCAAAATATTTATATAGTTGTTTTCATTAAGATTTAAGCCCAATATTTTACTTAACTTTGATGAATCAAAAGTAAATGCTTTTTCATTAGCTATATAACTTTCATTCGTGTATATACCTACGTTTAAGATGTTCGCATGAAGTGAAATGATTTTAAGAAATCTTCTCAAGACATCCTCCTGCATATTCATATCTATATTTCTTTCAAATTTATATGCTGCATCTGAATTCAGATTATATTTTAATGATTTACCAATTATAGATTCTGGCATGAAATAGGCACATTCTATGAGTACAGATTTTGTACTTTTAGTACATGCTGTATTAATGCCTCCCATTACACCAGCTAAATTAATAATTTCCTGATTAGCCTTAAAAACTAAATTGTCTTTATCAATAATAACTTTCTGACCTAACAAAGTTTCAAATGGAGATTCCATTGATGATTTTTCAAGTGTTATTGGACCTTTTATTAATGACGGATCGTAACAGTGAGTTGGTTGACCCATTTCATATGCTAAGTAATTTGATATATCTGTAAAAAAATTATTTTTCTTATTTTCTAAATGAACAAAATAATCTTCAAGAAAAGTTTCATATTTATTAGGAATCTTATCAATTTCTACAGATAGAAAAGAAATTTTAGGACAATCCACTTTGGCCTTATTTATAAAATTTAATTCTATAGGATTGATTTCTTGATCATATAAATCTAAATCACTATTAAATCCATAAAAAGCTCCTAAATCTCTAGAAATACCCCTAACTGAAAGACAGTCACCTCTATTAGGAGTAATTTCAATATCTAAGATATGTTTACCCTCAATCTCATTTTCATGTCCAAGTTGGAATAATTTCTCAGAAATATCTTCTATAGATGGATTATCATCCAAAAAACTTAATATGTTTTTATAGTTAATTTTCATCTAAATAAATTGTTCTAGGAAATCTAAATTTGATTTATAGAATTCTCTAATGTCATTCATCTCAAATTTAAGCATTGCTATCCTTTCAACACCTAAACCAAATGCTAGGCCACTATATTTTGATGAGTCAATGCCACAATTTTCAAGAACAATTGGATTTACAATTCCGCAACCTAATATCTCAATCCACTTACCATCACTTGATAAAATATCAACCTCAGCAGATGGTTCTGTAAATGGAAAATAAGAAGGTCTAAATCTTAGTTTGATATTTTCACCAAATAATGATCTAACAATCTGATAGATTAAATCTTTTAAGTTTGAAAAATTTATATCTTTATCAACATGAATACCTTCTATTTGATTAAACATAGGTAAATGCGTTGCATCATCATCTTTTCTATAGACTTTTCCACAAGAAATAAACTTTATGGGCAGGTCTCTATCAAGCATTGCTCTAATTTGCACTGGAGATGTATGTGTCCTTAAAACAAGATTTTTATTATTTACATAAAAAGTATCATGCATTTGTCTTGCTGGATGTGATTCTTTTATGTTGAGCATATCAAAATTAAACTTTTCAGTTTCAATTTCTGGTCCATGAATTGCTTCAAAATTAAATGTTTTTAAAAGTTCAATAATTGAGTTAGTTATCAAAGTTATGGGATGTAAGCTTCCTATATCCTTTAAAACTTTTGGTGTGTATCTTTTTTGAGAAGACATTAATGTAGAATTCTATGATTCAGCTGTTTCTACAATTTTCTTAAAGACATCTGGTTCGGTTATAGCAATTTCTGAGAGAATTTTCCTATTTAATAGAATATTGTTTTTTGCATTATTTGCAATGATTGAAGAATATGATTTACCAATTATTCGTGCTTGTGCGCTTATACGTGATATCCACAATGATCTAAAGTTTCTTTTTTTTATTTTTCTGTCACGAAATGCATATTGTAAAGATTTTATACCTGACTGTTTTGCTGTTTTATAGAGCCTGCTTCTTGCGCCATAATGACCCTTAGTTTTTGATAAAACTTTTTTATGTCGTTTTTTTGCTGTAACTGATTTTGTGACTCTTGCCATGATTATTTAATAAGTTTTGAAGCCATCTTTAGGACAACTCCTGATAGTTTATTTAAACCTCTGTTATGTCTTTTTCTTTTAGTAGTTTGCTTTGTAAGTATATGATTTCTATTTGCACTTTTACTCTTAACAGAGGTACCGGTTTTTTTGAATCTCTTGGCAGCGCCAGAATGTGTTTTAATTTTGTAAGCCATATTATTTCTTCTTAAGTGGTGATAAAACCATTAGCAACTGTCTTCCTTCAAGAGATGGTTCTTGATCAACTTGAGAAATATCCTCAAGTTCAGTTTTAAGTTTATTCAAAAGCTCTAAGCCCATATTACTATTTAGTATCTCTCTACCTCTAAAACGGACGGTTATTTTAGTCTTATCTCCATCAAGAATAAAGCTTTTTATTTTCTTTAATTTGATATTGTAGTCACCAACATCTGTGGATGGCCTGAATTTAATTTCTTTTGTCGTATTTCTTTTTGTCTTTACCTTAGAAGATGAAGTACTTTTTTTCTTATCAAAAAGATGTTTACCATAATCTAATATTTTACAAACTATTGGATTTGCATCAGATGGAGATACTTGAACTAAATCTAAGGATAATGATTTTGCTGATTCTAATGCCTGACTATATGCAACAAGACCCACCTTTTCTCCTTCAGCATCTATAAGCATTACTTCACTAGCCCTAATTTTTTCATTTATAGGAGTTAATTGTTTTTTTGAAGTAGCTATCTTAGTTACCTAGTTAAGAATGTTAAGGAAGAGTCGTGACATTGATTACGTATTGACGATCAAGATTGATGAATAGTATTTATTAATGTTCATATTTTTGATGAATTTTAAACTAATTAATAATTTTGGCAAATAATTTTTACTTTTATGGCTGAAGAAAAAAGTTTATCCATACTTCATCAATCAGCTCATATACTTTTCTTTTATTAATCCTTGACTCATGACCTTCCCAAAATTCAAAATAATACGGTGTAAACATATAACCTCCCCAATAATCTGGACATTTAGAAAGATCTTCTTGATTCAATGTTTTATTAAAGTTTTCTAATACGGCTTCATAGGATTCTATTTTGTGTGATTGATTTGAGCTTATTGCGATAGCATTTTTAGTTTTATCCCTATTTTCAAAATGTTGTGAAGAAAATGATTTCGAACACTTTTTTACATTTGCTTTTATTCTAATTTGAGTATTTATTTGGTCCCAATAGAAGAGAACTGAAATTTGCTTGTGATTTAAAAAATCTGATGCTTTGGGTGAGTTATAATTGGTAAAAAAATAAAAATCTGATCCGTTTATATATTTAAGGTTTACAAATCTTGACTCAACTTCATTGGTCACATCATTGAAAGAGCTGATTGCCATTGCATCAACAGAGCCTTGATTGGCATCTAAAGCTTTTTTAAAAAAGTTCTCAAAAACTTTATAAGGCTCAGTATTATCAATAGAAGAAATTTCAATCATATTTTATCAATTACCCTCGTAAAATCTCAGCCTTTCGATATCATCTTCGCTTGTTTGAGCTCCATATTGTATTTCAATAATATGACATGGCTCATCTGATAAGTTTAAAAGTTGATGCCATTCTGTTTTTTTAATATGGAAAAAATCTTCTAACTCTAAATTGATTTCTTTATAATTCTCTGAAGAGCCTTTGCTATGTCTAACAGTACATTTACCTTTACTCACAAACCATATCTCACTTCGTTCAAAATGTCTTTGAAAGCTCATACCCTTCCCTGGAGATATTATCAATTCTTTTACTTTGACATTTTCATCTTTAAATAAATCATAAAACTCTCCCCAAACTCTCTCCTCTTTGGAATATTGCCATTCTTTCAAAATCCAACTTGAAGAATTTTTTTTATCATCACCTCCAACACCAAAACTAAATTTTATGTCACTTACTTGCATTTCAGGACAGTCTTCTTTTCCTCTATCGCCTCCATTACAGAATGTTATCTCATCATTGGGATATTTTTTTTTAATTTTTATAAGAGCATTTATGCAGCTTCCTATTTCGTCATCATCAAAATCAATTACCTCATCAACCATCCTCAAGCTTTCAATTACAGATTTTCTTTCATCAAAAGGCATAAAGTATTTGCCCTTCTTTTTATCAAGCCACTCATCACTATTCAGGGCAACAATGAGTTTATCTCCTAAATCACGAGCAGACTTAAAATAAGCTAAATGCCCTGAATGTAGTGGGTCAAAACCACCGCTAACTACTGTAATTTTCATCTTTTAAATTATATAGAGTAATAATCTTTATACCAATCTATGAAATTTTCAAGACCATCTCGAAGAGAGGTTGAGGGTTTGTATCCAGTCAGATTTGATAATTCATCAATATCAGCAAACGTCTCTTTCATATCACCAGGCTGCATCTCATAGTATTCTTTTTTTGCTTCAATACCCAGAATATCTTCAATAGTTTCAATAAATTTACCAAGCTCTACCGGATTATTATTTCCAATATTATATAGAGCATAGGGTGCCGAACTTAGAGATGGATTAGAGGGGCTATTTAAATTTTGATCAGATTTTGCAGGCTTATCAAGCAAAGATGTGATGCCAAAAACAATATCATCAATATATGTAAAATCTCTCTTCATATCCCCTTTATTAAATACTTTAATAGGGTTTCCTTCTAAAATTGCTTTTGTAAATAGAAAATATGCCATATCTGGTCTTCCCCATGGACCATATACTGTAAAGAATCTCAATCCAGTTGTAGGGATGTTATATAAATGAGAATAACTATGGGC
>MDTC01152575.1_pt1 | contig 10542 bp, 13 predicted proteins | sample 811181 | NCBI WGS metagenome assembly MDTC01 (sample SAMN05326644, study PRJNA326480) | marine metagenome | isolation source: seawater | place: Pacific Ocean: North | collected 2011 | reverse complement strand
CCGCCAAAAATTTGTCAAACAGTGGATTCCCGCTTTAGACACCACCGTTCGCGTACTCGGGCACCTGATTTTCGACGACAAGGTGGCGCCCGAGGTGCGTCAAGCCCTGGAGCTTTTACGCGTTGAGTGGCAACGGGCTTTTGATGTAGTTGATCTCGAGGTTATCGAAGCGACGGGCGAGAGCTTCGATCCGCAGCAACACGAGGCCATCTCTCGGAGGCATGAGCCGGGTGTTGACTCTGGCGTCGTGCTCGAGCAGGTCGATCCGGGCTATCGCCTCGCGGGCCACTTGCTCCGCTCAGCGCAGGTGGTGGTTTCCGAAGACGCTTGAGTACAAATCAGCGTAGTCGCTCTGCGACCCTACGGCACAACTCAATGAGCTTGTCCGCTTTGCAGATCTTCGTTGAGCAACTGACCGCGGCGAGTAGCGGTTTGCGTGGGTCGACAAAGACAAGCGAGACCACTCCACCATAAAAGGCGCGAAACCCCTGCTCAGTGACCCGGTTGGTGGCGACTACATCGGTGTAGGTGTTTTTCAGGCTGTTGAAGCGAGTGCGGCTGTCGATGAGGTTTGTGTCGCGCCAGACCTGTACGGAGATACCAAAATCACCACCACGCTTCGGCGCAAAATATACCGCATTGTAGGCGCGTGAGGGTTTGACGCCGGCCAAATCTTGGCGAACAAAGCGGCGGCGTTTTCCGAGCACTCGTTCAAGATCCACGGTGGTCAGATAGCCCGTGACGTCTAAGGCGGGTTCGATGGAGTTGGTGGGTTTGGCAACGCTTGGTGTCGGGCGCTTCTCACGGGCAACAACCTCTGCCATTGCAGCTGCTGCTGCTTTTCGTGCTGCCTCAGCATCTTCAGGATTGATGGTTGGGGCTGGCGCTTGCGCGGCTTGAGCAGGTTTGACCGCTGGCGCAGCTGGTTCGGACTCTTTGTCTGCTGGACGACCTTCAGTGACCACCTCAGCTTTGCCCTTGGTCTCTGCTTCAGTGGGCGCTTCAGCGGCTTTTCCGCCCTCTTTGGCTTGGACTTTCGCCTCGCCAGCGACACCTTCTTCGGCTTTGATAGGTTTTTGAGCCTCAGCAACGCTTGGCTTTTTCTGCACGGGTTTCGATTTGTCGGCAGCTTTATCGGCAGCGTCCTTTTTATCGACCTTTTTTGCGGCTTTTTTATTCGCGTCTTTTGCAGCTCTTTGTCGACGTTTGCGCGACTTTTTACGTTTCTTCTTTGATGCAGTCGCTTTGGCCGCATTAGGCTCGTCTTTGCCACACCCACTTAGGGTTAGACACAGAGCCACTCCAACTATCATTAACCAACGTCGCATCGAATCACTCCACCGAGCTTTGAGGCCGCGATGTTGACCTTCGAGTCCCGGCCCTGTCAACGCATCAGCCCGCTCTTTCATTCCCGTAGCTGAGGGCTGCGCGGATTTTGCTCTCAACGCTCTCAGCTTGACCCGACATGAGCGGCACCGCAAACTATTGTCGGGCAACCAGCGAGATCGACGTTCCGATTTGCCGCGCTCCCTGCCCCTTTGAGGTCGTTATGAGTTGTGTGACGTTTAGCCGCGTTTGCTTTATCGCTCTGTCCGTTGTGATTTTGGGCTGTGGTAGCTCGGCGAAACAGACCAAATCGAATAAGTCCGGTGATGGCGCCTCTGGGCTAGCTGGACCTGCCGGTAGTGGCGAGCCCGTACAGTTGGAGGTCGATGGCAACACCGCGATTCAGCGGATCGATGTCAATCGGGACAAACGCCCCGACGTCTACAAGTTCTACCGACTCGTTGGTGATACAGCCGGAAAAAAGGCAGAAGACATTCCAAAGATGCTGATTCGCAAAGAGATGGATGTGAACTTCGATCAGAAGATCGACATTGTTCAATACTTCCGTGGTGAGCCAGGCAAAGAGGTCATGATTCGCGAAGAGATGGACCTCGATTTTGATGGTCGCGTCGACACCACGCGTCGCTACAAGAAGGGTTTCGTCCACTTGGTAGAGTTGGACCTAGGCTTTGACGGTCGCGTCGACACTTGGCGTCTGTATCAACTAACCAAGGATGAAGCTGGGCGGACGGTCAATCGCTTGATCGAAAAGCGCAAAGACACTACCGGCGATGGCAACGTCAACGAGTGGGAATATTACACTGCCGGACTGTTGACCAAGATCGGTGTAGACACCACAGGAGATGGCGCTCCAGACCGTTTTCGCCGCTTAGACAAGAAGGCGAAATAATCTTCGTCCCCTCAGGAACCCACGTGCTCTGACCACCATCGTCTGCGCAGGCGGCTTGCCGCCTGCGACTGCAGGGCTCTGGCTTCATCTTGCACCAAATCAACCCATCTGGGCCTGACTGGCGCGTCGAGGTGTTCGCTCCACCATCGATGCATGGCCTTTTGCGTTTCCTTTGGGTCTAGCTCGTGTAGTCGTTCGGCTGCGAGTTGAGCAAATTCGTTGTCAAAAGCCACCGCCGCCGCTGCATCGATCGCCTCTTTTTGAATCGGTCCCGGCGTAGCCTGGGTCTGTGCGGCTTGAGTAGCTGCCTGTTGCGCCTCAGCCACTCGGGGATCGTCAGCATTCTGTCCAGAGGTGGGATCATCTGCGTCTTCCCCCTTGGGCTTTTTAGGGTGCCAAGGTTTTTTCAGAGGCACGATGATTAGCGCTGGGACCGCTTCATGGCCGACGTTGCGGGGCGCGTCTAGGCCTGTGCGCAATTCAAGAACTTGCAGAGTCCGCTCATCTGCGAAGCCGTGAGCAGACAGACCTTCTTTACGTTGAAATGCCTTGAGCGCCGCCCGAGTCATACGGTTCATCGATGATGATGCGTCTGTGCTGACGCCCAAAATGCTTGAAAGTGCGGCTTTGAGCCAGCGGACTAGGTTCTTTTCACCTGGTCTCGGCCCCGGCACTTGGCGTCCAGGCTGCATGACCTTGCGCCCGCGCTGATAGCCCATTTCGCCAGCCATGGCTTTGATGTTCTTGGGCAGGACTTTATCTCGCTTCAGGCGCGATACGATCTCTTGGCGTCGCATATCTCGTCGTTTACCGACGCTCATGGCTGCTCCATTGGATGACTCGTACAGTGTGCCACGAAGTGCCGTGAGGTGTCATGAGTCAGGGTCGACGTTGATGGCTTGTCCGCCAGCTAACCATCGGTCTAAAATCCGTGCTGCCGCGTGCTTGTCGATGACTGCTTTGAGTTTTCGACCTTTGAGACCGAGCAACTTGAGATGATCGCTCGCCTCAACGGACGTGTTGGCTTCATCGATCATCTCCACCGGGCGTCGATCAGCGTTGGCCAAGGCCTGGGCGAAGTTGCGAGCCAGACGTGCGGAGCAATTTTTTGGCTGAGCAGATGCCGGAGGTAGCCCAACCACCCAATGCTCGCATTGTAGCCGGTCGGCGTGTTCTATCAGCCGTGAGATGTCGCTCTTGGTACCCTTACGACTGTGGACCAGTTCCGGGACCGCCATATCGACTTGCTCGTCATGATACGCGACGCCGATACGGACGCGGCCGATATCGAGTGCCATGGCTCTGATCGCTCGACGATCAGCGACGATGGGTTGATTTTCAGCTTCAATCACCAAAATCGTTCCTCTTGACCGCTTGCAATGCGGCGGTCGGCTCGTCACCCTCTTAGCCTCACGGACATCGCGAAAACTCGAGACTCACCATGACCTCAGCGCCAACTACAAATCAAGCCGTAGTGAAGGTCTACAAGACACAGCGTTGTGCTTATTGCGTTATGGTCTCGCGTCTGCTTGACCGCAAGGGCGTCGCGTATCAGGAGATTTGGCTCGACGGCAAGCCCGAAGAGCGTGCCGCGTTACAAGCCCAAACCAATTGGCGCACAGTACCGCAGGTGTTCATCGGCGAGCATTTCATCGGTGGTTTTACCGAGACTGCCGCCGCAGATCGAAGCGGAGAGCTCGATCGACTCCTCAAGGAGGGCTCAGGGTCATGACAGGATCACGTGCGATCGGCTGGATGTTGTGTCTGTGCGTTGTGGCCTCGGCCTGCGCAAGCGTTCGTACGCGTCGCACCGATCTACGTGACGCAATCCACAGCTATAATGTTGCGATCCGTTGGGGCCACATCCAGAAGGCTTCGATGTACATCCCTGCGGCCAAGAGAGCCAACTTTGTTGCCCGAAAGCGCGCAGCATTGGCTCACATGAGAATCCATGAGGTTCATCTACGAAACGTGGCGGTTGCCACGGATCAGAGTGCTGCGAAGGTGTTGCTACAGGTTGCATTTTCGGTGGGTGCTGACCCAATAATTCGAAATCATTTGGTCGAGCAGAAATGGCGATTCGTCGACGGTCAATGGCTGTTGATATCCAAGCGACAGGTCAAAAAAGTTCGCAGAGATGCCAGCTCTCCAAGTGATCTGTATTGACGCAAAAAACTGCACAGGGCGGTTGATGGCAAAGGTAGTCGTAAAGAAGTTTGGAGGGTCATCTGTCAAAGACACCGCGCGTATTCGCGCGGTGGCGACCCATATTGCTGAAGCTGTCGGTCGTGGTGAGCGGGTTGTGGCCGTTGTCTCTGCCATGGGCAAGACGACCGATGCACTCATGGATTTAGCTCATGAGGTTAGCCCGCACCCAGATCGCCGCGAACTCGACATGCTCTTGACCGCTGGCGAGCGCATCTCGATGTCTCTGATTGCCATGGCCGTTCGAGATCAAGGCGTGCCTGCCACCTCTCTGACCGGCAGTCAGTGCGGAATCATCACCAATGATCAGGCTGGCGCCGCTCGCATCGTCGAGGTTCGTCCTTATCGGGTCGAAGATGCTCTGGATGCAGGTCATGTCGTAATCGTTGCCGGTTTTCAGGGAGTGAGTTACCGACGTGAGGTGACCACGTTGGGGCGTGGAGGCTCTGATACCACCGCTGTAGCTTTGGCCGCCGCACTCGGTGCCGAAGCCTGTGAGATCTACACCGATGTCGACGGTGTCTACAGCGCCGATCCGCGCGTGGTCATCGATGCTAAGCGGCTCAGCGAGTTGTCGTACGATGAGATGTTGGAGTTGGCGCGAGGTGGCGCAAAAGTTCTCGCCGAAGAGGCCGTGTCTTGGGCTCGAGACCATCAAATTGCGCTCTTCGTCAAAGCCAGTGACGCACGGCCTGGAGAGACGCTGGTGCGGCGTAATCCCCCCCAGGCCGGCCTGGGTATCGTCGGAGTGTGCCAACGCCCCGATGCGTGGTTATGCAGCTACCCAACAAGGGAGCGTAAGACTGTCCTTGCGCAACTCAGCGCTGCGGCGATCACTCCTTTGGTCGACAGCCAAATCGATGAACATCGAGCGCTGTTGTTGTTTGCGCGTGACGTCGCTGACGAGGTCGATCCACGTTTTGAGGCGATGTGCCAGCAGATCCAGACCTTGATGAGCGAGTCCAAATCTGTACGACGCGGGACGTTGGTGAGCATCGTAGGCACTGGTGTGGGCCGGGACCACCGCGTCGCCGAGCGATTCGACGAGGCGGTGCAGCCCATCGTGGGGCAAGCACCACAGTTGAGCCAAGGGTTGACTCGCTCGGTCTTGGTGGAACCATCGAGCGCTGACGCTATCGCCCAGGCTCTTCATCAGATGTTCTTCGGAGGACAGTCGTGCTGAGACAACTCAGCGCGATATTCACGGCGTGTATAATTTTGAATGGCTGTTCAACGAGCCAATCAAGGCCACCTCCAGGGCTCCCTACCTCGGCTCAAGCCATGTTGGCCAAAGCGATGAGTTGGCCTCTTGCCAAGAGCGTTCAAGGGATGAGCCGACTTGAGGCATACGTCGACGGTGTCGCTCGAAAAGCACATGTCCTGGTGCGAGCTGAGCGGCCGGGACGCGTCCAATTCCAAGCATTGACTCCATCGCTTGATCTGATCGCGGTGACCTCAACAGACGGCCGGCGTTTTACGAGCTTTGAACGAGGCGCGCCTCGATGCTTTGTTGGTCGAGCGTGTGCAGAGAACCTCGCGAGGCTCGTGCCGATCGAGATGCCGCCGAACCAACTCGTCGACACTCTGTTGGGGCGACCACCCTTGCTCAAAAGCAAGCCGGTTTCGATGCGATGGGAACCACAAAGACGTGCCTTCCGCATCGAGTTGAGAGACCCCTCAGGGACGTGGACCCAACGGGTTTGGGTCGATGCAAAAACGCAGCGCATTCGCGCCTCTGTCCTCAGTCGAGGTGGAAAGACCGTGTTGTCGATCGCCTACGGCGACTGGCTCAAACAAGGGCCACCGTCGGTCATGCGCCTGAAGATTCCACATCGCAAAGTCGACATGTCCTTACATCTACGAGAGGTCACTGTCGGAGACGATATCGACGATGATGACTTTGTCGTTGAATGCCCCTCAGGTAGCGAGATCGTCGAGTTACCCTGCGCGACTACCGCTGGAGAACAGCCATGAAACATCAGCCTCTCTTTATCGTACTCGAAGGGATCGACGGTTCAGGTACCACGACTCAAGGAGACAAGATCGAAGCTCGTTTCAAGAGTCTCGGTCATCACATCTGCCGGACGAGTGAACCGTCTCATGGTGAGTTTGGGGTCTTGCTACGCCGTGATCTACGTGGTCAAACCGAGCGTCGAATGAACCCTCGTCAGGTGGCCTTGGCCTTCGCTGCCGATAGGTTGGCTCACTGCGAACACGAGATCGCACCTGCACTTAACAAAGGGCACGTTGTCATCTGTGATCGATACCTGGGCAGCTCATTGACCTTTCAGGTGGTCGACGGCGAGGGGGATATCACGTCCGATTGGCTGCGCAGTATCAATCAGCCGATTCTCGTCCCCGATATGACCCTGCTGATTGACTGCCCAGTTGAGATCGCGATGCAGCGGATCGTGAGTCGAGGCAAACCCTTTGAGCGATATGAGGTGGAAAAGACCCTGCGCGCCGTGCGTGAGCGCTATCTTGAGGTGATGAAAGGAGATTCATTGGGACTAGGTGAAGTTCACATCATCGATGGTCGACCGAGCGCAGACGAGGTGTTCACTCAGGTCAAAGATCGCATTGGTAGCTATTTACGTAATGCCGAATAAAACGCTTAAAAACAGGGACATTTGGCGCCGATTGGCTCGATTAAGTCTATCAACGGACGGTTGTCGAGACGATCGTCAACGCTGAACCGTTGTGGGTCGCGTCGAGCGTTCGACCACCGGGCGCGACAGAGCGAGTCATTTTGGTGTGAGGCATCTGAACTTGGTACCGGATCCTCCGTGCACGAGATTGCACAAAGTTCAGCATCTTGATTTTAAAGTGCTTTGAGCCAGGCAAGTCTACTTGACCATGCTCATTAACGGCTAAAGAGAGCACACGGGTTACGACCAAACTAAATTGGTTGTATTGCCCTTGGAAGGGCTTGAGGTCTCGCGCCATTTTTGCCAACCGAGGGTCGATCTTCGGAGCATCGCCTTTGACAGCTGTGATGACATGGATCGAGAAATTCGCTTTGGTCTTTATGGCAGGGTCTGCAGGTGGAGCTGCTTGGACATCAGCGCTCCAAACACACAGTAACAGCGCACAAAGTGCCACTGAGCTTCGCCATATCCCCTGATTGTTGAATCGAGTTGCCCGAGTCATCCCGCCTCTCCCTCAGCCTCAATATGCCAGATAATCATTGGCTCGCCTGGTAGCTCAGCCCCTTCGACCAACACAGTACCACCGTCGATGTCTATTTCTTCGATAATTACAGTTGGTTCATCATCTACAGGTTCGAGCGCTTGCTCTTTCGCCATCACAGGAGCTTCGGATTGCGACAGCGCCGCGCTAGTCGGTGGCGTCAGTCGTTTGTTTGGCGAAGCTAACACGAAAATAAGCGCTGCCGCCGTCAGGGCTCCGCCAACGAGCCATTTGAGCGGCATATTCAACCAACTCGTCAGGCTTTGCGACGAGCTTGGATTCGTCATAGCAGGTCGATCAGGTGCAGCAATTCGCGTGAGCACTCTGCCTCTGACCATGCTCACATCCACCTCTTTGGCAAGGACTTCGTCCATGATATGGCTTCGCAAGGTCTCCGCCGCAAACTCAAAAGCATCGAGCGATTGCTGAAGCTCCGGGCTCTGCTCTAATAACGCTTTCGCTTGGGCAATCTCTGTGGCATCGGATAGTTCGCCGTCCGAGTGCGCCATCAGTAATATTTGCTCTTGTTCAGTCAACTTCATGACCACCTCCTGCCCCGACTTTCAGGCCACGCCTTGTCTAGCTCACGCATTGAAGGCCTCATCGCGAAATTTACCCAACTCTGCTTGCAGCTTCCGTCGGGCATAAAATAGCCGACTCATCACGGTCCCCCTAGGGATCCCCAACTTGTCAGATATCTCTTGATATGAATAACCCTGAACATCGCAGAGCAATACACATTGTCGATGTGTCTCAGGCAGCGTATTGAGAGCCTCATACAGGGCCTGACCTAACTCATTTCTTTCGCTTTGCTCCAGAGGCGACAGGCGGCCAAAAGTTCCCACTGCGGGCAATTTTCCCTCAGCTAGGTCGGCAGAGCCCACTCTGTCGTCGAGTTCGTCTGCACGCCGTATTTTGTTCCTGCGAATTTTATCGATGCTCGCGTTTGTAGCGATACGACACACCCAAGCTTTGAAGTTGGATCCAACTTGGAACGAGTCCAGTCGTGTCCAGGCCTTTAAAAAGGTATCTTGCACCAGGTCCATCGCGTCATCCTCATTGCGTAGATGCGACAAGCCAATGCTGAATACGACGCGCTTGTAGGTGTCAATCAGTTGGCCGAATGCATCTCGGTCGCCATCGAGCGCGGCTTGCACCAACAGGGTGTCAGCTTCGTGCGTTTGGCGTCCCTTCGACACAAAATCTCCTGATTACACAACGAATGAGATGACGAAAGATTCACTTTCGGATGAAGTTTTTATAGTTCAGCCATTAACAGGGCTGGTTGCTCCAACAGGGCTTTGACCCGCTGGATAAAAGCTGCGCCTACGTGACCATCGATCATTCGGTGATCAAAGCTACAACTCATGTACATACGCTCTCGAATTACGATTTGGTCGTCGACCACTACCGGACGCTTTTCAATCTTGTGTAGACCCAAAATAGCGGTCTCAGGTGTATTGATGATCGGCGTTGCGAACATGCCTCCGAGCTTACCCAAGCTGGTGATCGTAAAAGTTGAACCGCTGAGTTGAGAGACAGGCAATTGGCCCTCTCTCGCCGCCTGACCTAGCTGGCCTAGCTCATCGACCAGCGTTCGCACCGATTTTTTGTCGGCGTCGAAGATCACGGGCACCAAGAGGCCAGCATCCGTGGCGGCTGCGATGCCGAGATGATAGCTACGCTTGATGGTGATGGTGCCGGCCTCGTAGTCGGTCCAGGCGTTGAGGTGCTCAAACTCAGGATCTTTGAGCGCCGTAATAACCGCTTTCATCACGAATGGTAGGAAAGTCGTCTTCACACCGGCCGAACGCAGTTGATTTTTGAGCTTGCTGACCTCAGTGAAGTCAATCTCATCGACGTAGGTGAAGTGCGCGTTCTTGTCCCGGCTCATGCGCATGTTGTCGCTGATGCGACGGCGCAGGCCGATGATCTTGCGCACTTCGTCGTCTTGACTCGGTGCGGCAACAGGCGCCTGCTGCACAGGCGCGCGGGGGGCGGCCTGGGAACTGCCCTGCTGACCGCGAGCGGCCCACGTCTGTACATCTTGTTTGGTCACTCGCCCATGGTCACCGGTTCCTGGAATTTCAGTGATATCTACGCCCATTGTACGAGCCAGTTTGCGTGTCGCAGGGGTTGCACGAACACGGCCGCCTGCGCTCTTTCGGGCGGGAGTCGCTGCCGGCGCAGCCGCAGGTGTTGGCGCCGGTGCCGGTGCTTTGGCGGCTGTCACTGGAGCTGCAGCGCTCGGGGCCGGGGTGTCAGTCGACGCTCCACCACCGGATCCGGCGATTGTTACCACAACGGCGCCGACAGGAACGATGTCACCTTCAGCGAACATTCGCTTCGCAACGGTTCCAGCCTTGGGTGACGGAATCACAGCGGATACTTTGTCCGTCAGGACTTCAAAGAGGGGGGTGTCTTCGACGACGCTCTCGCCATCTTGCACCAGCCATTTGACGAGTTCGCCTTCGACGACACCTTCACCGATATCAGGAAGCTTGAATTCAAAGACGTCTGCACTTTGAGCTGGAGCTGGAGCAGCTGGTGCGGCAGCGCTTGTCTTGGCGGGCGCCTGAGCTTTGGGTGCGCTCGCACCTGCCGCCTCGTCGATCGTCAGGACCACAGCGCCGACAGGAACGATATCGCCCTCTTCAAACATAGTCTTGCTGACCGTGCCGGCTCGAGGAGAGGGGATGACAGCGGACACTTTGTCCGTCAACACCTCAAAGAGTGGGGTGTCCTCTTGGACCTCATCGCCTTGATTGACGAGCCACTTGACGAGTTCGCCTTCGACGACGCCTTCGCCAATGTCCGGGAGTTTGAATTCGAACGCCATGGTTGGTCTCCTATCCGTCTCAATCGACCGCGACTAAGCGTAGTGTGCCACGTCTTTGACTGCTTTGAGTACT
>MDTC01148975.1_pt1 | contig 10543 bp, 12 predicted proteins | sample 811181 | NCBI WGS metagenome assembly MDTC01 (sample SAMN05326644, study PRJNA326480) | marine metagenome | isolation source: seawater | place: Pacific Ocean: North | collected 2011 | reverse complement strand
GCAATTATTAGAAACTATAAAAAAAGCATCAAAAAAATCAACAAAATTATTTTTATCTACAATTAATAGAAATATATATTCTTTTATATTTGCTAAATTAATTGCAGAATATTTTCTCAAAATTATACCCCAAGGAACTCATCAATATAATAAATTTATAAAACCTTCTGAGGTAAATAGAATTTTAAATGATATGGGATTTAAAACTGAAGATGTTGTAGGAGTAAAAATAAACCCTTTGAATTATCATTTTTCTTTCTCATCAATTACAAAAATTAACTATATTATGAGTGCAACTAAAACTTAATGAACAAGATAAAGTCTGTATTATTTGATTTAGATGGAACTTTTGTAGATACATCGATAGATATGTGTATGGCTCTTAATAAGGTATTGTTATTACACAAATTTAACGAAGTAGATTGCTTGAAATTAAAATACCATATATCTAAAGGCGCTATAGGTATAATTGAATATGCTTCTGAAGTAAATGGTAGATCTATAGATTCATCCTTATTAAGGGCTGAATTTTTACAAGAGTATTCTCAAAATTGTTTTGTTCACACCAAGATGATTGATGGTATGAGTCAACTTATTAACTTTCTTGAAAAGAAAGATATGAAATGGGGTATTGTTACCAATAAACATTCAAAATATGTGAACCAAATTATAAAAGGTTTATCCTTAGATAGTAAGATGCATTGCATAATAACTGGAGATATGGTTGATAACCCCAAGCCATCTCCTGATGGATTATTAAAAGCCTTAATTGAATTAAATATAAACCCAAGTGAAATCTTATATCTAGGTGACGATGAAAGAGATGTCATAGCTGCAAAAGACGTTGGTATGATAACTGGAGTTGCTAACTTTGGTTTTATAGAAAATAGCGAAGATATAAAATTATGGAATGCAGATATAGTTATAAATAACCCAAAAGATTTAATAAAGCATTTATCTTAATTGCCTAATATTCTTACAAGTATATTTTCTAAGACTTTATCATAAAGATCTATAACGTCATTATTATTCATTCTTATGCAACCATGAGATGCTTCTGTTCCAATTAAATTTTCGTGAATTGTACCATGGATATAAATATATCTTGAATACGAATCAACATTTCCTCCTTGATTTACTCCTTTTTCATGTCCTTTTAACCACATAATTCTAGATGTGATGATGTCCTCGCTATCCTTAAAATATTTTTGTTTAGTTTTAAAATATTCTTCCTTGTTTAAATCATCTGTTGTTAAGTTATTTAAAAACGTTTTTCTTCCTTTAAAAATTGTATTTTTTGCTACATTATCACCTATTTTTTTCGCAATATAGTGAATTCCTATGGGTGTTTGGAATGATTCATTTTTATTTCCTAAGCCATATTTTGAGGTAGAGATATTATATGTGGAATTTATTAAATCATTAATAACTAAATATAATATTTGTTTTGTTGGTTGAACTATAATAAATCTATCTTGATTTATATTTAATTCTTTTTCTTTGAAAATATGCTTTGACTCTAGAATTAAATTTTTCAATTCATTCATATTTAATAAACCATAACATCGTCACCAGTATCTGGGTTTTCTTTAACCTTAGCAATATTATTTCTTAATTCGTCAAGCTCATCCAAATATGATTTAGTTACATTTCCAGTGACATAATTTCCATCAAAGCATGATGAGTCAAAATCTTTAATTGGAGATTCTTTATTTTGAACTGCAGAAATTAAATCTGATAAATCTTGATAAAATAATCTATCAGCTCCAATTAATTTTGCTATTTCTTTATCACTTCTTCCATCAGCTGCAAATTCATTACTAGCAGGCATATCAATACCATACACGTTTGGAAATTTTACAGGTGGTGCCGCAGAAGCCATATAAACTTTTTTAGCACCTGCTTCTCTAGCCATCTCTATTATTTGTTTAGATGTTGTTCCCCTGACTATTGAATCATCAACCAAAAGCACGTTTTTATTTTTAAATTCCGTAGCTATAGCATTTAATTTTCTTTTAACCGACTTAATTCTTTGGGCTTGTTCTGGCATGATGAATGTTCTTCCTATATATCTATTTTTTATAAAACCTTCTCTAAATGGAACGCCTAATGATATAGAAAGTTCTAACGCAGAAATCCTGCTGGTGTCAGGAATAGGAATTACTACATCAATATCATGATTTTTCCATGTTTTTAATATTTTATTTGCTAAATATTGGCCCATTTTCATTCTTGCAGAATAGACGGATATACCATCAATAATTGTGTCTGGTCTTGCAAAATAAACAAATTCAAAAATGCATGGGGTGTACTTAGTTTTTTCGCAGCATAATCTAGTATGTATTTTGCCATCATTATCAATAAAAATAGCTTCACCTGGTTTGATGTCTCTTACTAATTTAAAACCTGACGAGTCAAGGGCTACAGATTCTGATGCTATCATGGTTTCGGTTTTGCCTTTAACTTCTTTTGTACCAAAACATAAAGGTCTAATTCCATGTGGGTCTCTAAATGCTACAATTCCTCTATCTGAAATTAGAGCAACAACTGCATAAGCTCCCTGCACTCTCCTGTGAACTCCCGCAACAGCATAAAAAACATCGTCTGGAGTAAAGGTGTCTTTGCTATGTAAATGTAATTCATGAGCAAATATATTTAATAATATCTCAGAATCTGATTTAGTATTGATATGTCTTAAATCTTCACTAAATAAATTATCTTTTAAACCTGAAGAGTTTATTAAATTACCATTATGCGCTAATCCTATGCCATAAGGAGAATTTACATAAAATGGTTGTGCTTCAGCTGAACTTTCAGCATGACCTGCAGTAGGGTATCTCACATGACCAATACCAGCTCTACCTCTTAACCTATCAATATGTTTTTTATCAAAACCATCCCGAACAAGCCCAAGCGATTTCCTTAGAGCTATTTTACCGTCATAATTAGTAAGAATTCCAGAAGCATCTTGTCCTCGATGTTGCAGGACAGTAAGTGATTCATATATGTCATGAACTACATTATTTGATCCATAAACAGCAACGATACCGCACATAGTTATATTATATATTTAACTCCAAACTATCAAAGAAAGAATCTGATGATTTTAGATATTTGTTAATTATACCATTAAAAAACGGCATATACTTAGATTCTTGAAAAATATTATTATACCTAAAGTCAGTTAAATTTAATAAATAAACAGTAATAAGAGTGAGTATTATACCTTTTAAAAGCCCAACTACTAAACCCAATATTTTATTAAGCGCTGAAAAACCAACTAAATTTATAAATTTAGATAAAATAAAACCTATAATTGAAGAAAGAATAAAAGTAAACATGAAAATACCAATAAATGCTAATACATTAGAAATCTCATTAGAATTAACAAATTCATTAATATAATTTGAAGGTATATAAAAATAATTAGCAGAGAAATATATTGCAGCTGCCCAACAAAGTAAAGAGGTTAATTCTGTGATAAAGCCTCTAAAAAAGCCATAAGAGGCCCAAAAAATTATAAATAAAGTAATTATTAAGTCTATAGTTAACATTAGTTAGCAATACTCTCTATAGACGCATTAATATCAATTTTATTTTTTATTTTATTTAAAATACTTTTTGCTGCTTTTTTATCTACAAAAGGTCCGATTGCTGCAACATTTGTTTTTGTTTTTTTTGAATGAATGGTAATAATAGATGTTATTCCTAAATTATTTAATTTTTTGGTTAATTTTTTGGTAACAGGTTCGGAGAAAGATACAACCCATGATTCAGTAATTGTATTTTTTGTTAAATATTTTTTTACTGTTTTTATTTCTGTATAATTTTTTGTTATATCTTCTGTGTTTTTTTTATTTAAAGGCATTTCTAATGAATATGTTAAGTTGTTAATATTTTCTAAATAATTAATAATTGGTTTTCCAAATAAAAATATAGGGATAAATATAAGAGTAAAGAAAAAGTATAAGTTACGAAGATTCATTTGTGATACACATATTTTGTTTTTTTGAAAAAATTAGAAATTCGGAAACCGTATAAAATGATCCATAAATAATGAGTCTATCATTACTCTTTAAATTTGTAAGAGCAGATGCAAATGTTTGCTCCATATTTTCAAAAGTTTTGATAGAGTCGTTACCTACAATACTTTTTATTCTAGCTTTGATTGCTTCAGAATTCATACCACGCCTGCTGTTTATTGTGCCACAATACCATTTGTCGATAAGCGATGTAAATGGTTTTGTAAGACTATATACATCTTTATCCTCTAAAAAACCAACAACTGCTATTGTATTTTTTTTTGGAAATTGATCTAAATTTGCTTTTAATTTTAATGCAGAGTCAGCGTTATGCGCAACATCAAGTATAATTTCTGGGTTTTTACTATAGATTTGAAATCTACCTAAGAGAACAATATTTTCAATTCCCTTTCTTATTTTATCTATATTATAGAAAATATCAGGCTCAATAATTTCTAAAGCTTGTAGCGCTGCTCCAGCATGGTTATATTGGAAATCACCAATAAGCGGAAGTAATGGTAAATTTACTGTTGTGCCATGTTTGCCATTCCAGGTCCAAGAGTTATTTGTAATTTTAAAATTAAAATCATTTTGATTATATAGAAAAGATGTGCCGTTTTTTTTAGCATAACTTAATAAACTTGAAGGAGGATTAACGTCAGCATAGACGCATGAACAAAAGGGTCTCATAACTCCTGCTTTTTCAAGAGCTATACTATCTATTGTTGTCCCAAGAAATTCAGTATGATCTATTCCAATGGATGAAATAATAGATAAATCTGAATCAATGATGTTTGTTGCATCTAATCGTCCTCCAAGGCCAACCTCAAGAATTGCATAATCAACGTTTAATTTATTAAAAATATAAAATGCAGATAATGTTGCAAACTCAAAATATGTAAGAGTGGTATTAGATCTTAATTCATTTATTTTCTCAAATGCTTCAAGTAACAAAAAATCATCTACTTCTTTTTTGTTGATTTTTATTCTTTCGTTATAAGCTATAATATGTGGTGAAGAAAATGTACCAACAGAAAAATTGTTTTGGTGCAAAATACTTTCTAATATTGCAACGGTTGATCCTTTCCCATTAGTTCCTGCAACAATAATAATTTTTTTTGCTATTTTTTTTATATTTAATTTTTTATAAACAGATTTAATTCGTTCTAATTTAAAATCTATATTTTTTGGATGTAATTCCTGTTGCCATTCTAGCCAATCATGTAGATTATTTAGATGCTTCTTCATTGATATGATTACTCATTAAAGTAGAAATAATTTCTGAAATTTTAGTTTTTTGTTCACTTCTATTTAATATAAAATCTATTGATCCATGTTCTTGTAAAAACTCACTTCTTTGAAAACCACTAGGTAATTTTTCGCCAACTGTTTGTTCTATCACACGTGGCCCTGCAAACCCAATTAATGCATTAGGTTCAGCAATATTAATATCACCTAACATTGCTAAACTAGCAGATACACCTCCCATAGTTGGGTCGGTTAATACAGATATATAAGGTAATCTTTGATTTGATAAACTATTTAATGCCGCGCTAGTTTTTGCCATTTGAAATAATGAAAACAATGATTCCTGCATTCTTGCTCCACCGCTAGCTGAAAAGCAAATCAAGGCTCTTTTCTCTTTTATACATTTTTCTACTGCTATAGAGAATTTTTCGCCAACAACTGAGCCCATAGAGCCACCAAAAAACGAATACTCAAAAAAACATCCTATTACAGGTACCGTGTTTATCAACCCCCGATATACAACCATAGCATCATTTTCACCAGTCTTTTTTTGTGTTGTAGCAAGTTTATCTTTGTACTTCTCTTTATCTTTAAAATTTAAAACATCAACTGGTTTTATATCATTCAATATTTCTATTTTATCATTGGCATCAAGAATAATATCTGCTCTTTTCCGTGCTGAAATCCTTCCATGATGATTGCACTTTGGGCAAACATTTAAATTCTTTTCAAATTCTGCTCGATAAATAACAGTTTCACAATTCAAACATTTATGCCACAAACCCTCGGGTACTGAGCCTTTATCTTTCTTATTAGCTCTTATTCTTGATGGGAGTATTTTATCTAACCAACTCATCTGTTTTATATACCTTCAGCAATATTTTTTAAATAATTTTTCATTTTTTTAAACATTATAGACTTATTATGAATATTTTTTTCAATTAATTCCACTATAGAACTACCTATAATAATTCCATCTGAGAATTTAGATATTATTTTAGCAGTTTTTTTATCCTTTATTCCAAAACCTACCGTTATTGGTATTTTATTTTTAGATATTTTTTTAATTTCATTGATGCTGTTTTTAATAGTTTTATAGTTTGTTATTTTAGAACCCGTAATACCTTTTATTGAAACATAATATAAATAACCACTTGTTAAATCAATTATTTTTTTTAACCTAGATTCTTCTGTTGTAGGTGAAGCTAAAAATATTTGACATAAACCTTTATTTTGTAATATTTTATTTATTTCTTTAGATGCCTCTGGAGGTGAGTCAACAATAAGAACACCATCAACTCCGCTATTTTTTGAAATTGATGAAAATTTTTCATATCCAATTTTTTCTATTGGATTCATATAACCCATTAAAACAATTGGTGTGTATAAATTTTTTTTCCTAAATTTCTTTACAACACTAAAAACATCTTTGAGAGAGGTTTTTTGTGCTAATGATCGTTCTACGCCTTTTTGTATAATTGGCCCATCAGCAATAGGGTCGGTAAAAGGTATTCCGAGTTCAATTATATCAACACCTGACTCAACCATAATATCCATTAAATCACATGTTGTTTTAACATTAGGGTCTCCGCAGACTAAATAAGTAATAAATACAGATTTACTATCATTTTTTTTCTTTTGAAATAAAGATGTTATTCTATTCACACGTGTATCCGATTAAGTAATGCAACTGTATCAATATCTTTATCGCCTCTACCAGATAAATTAATTAAAATATTTTTTTTCTTTAATTTTTTAGCAATTTTAAAAGCATATGCAAGCGCGTGAGATGTTTCTAATGCAGGAATAATACCCTCTTTCTCGGTTAAATAATGAAATGCTTTTACAGCCTCTTTGTCTGTCACAGACACGTATTTTACTCTATTATTATTTTTCAACCATGAGTGCTCTGGTCCTACGCCTGGATAATCTAAACCAGCAGAAATTGAATGAGTGGGTTGAATCTGACCATTATCATCTTCCATTATATATGTGCGATTTCCATGAAGAATTCCTGGATTCCCTTTATTTAGTGGTGCTGCATGTTTTCCTGTCTTTAAACCTAAGCCTGCAGCTTCAACACCTATCATCTCTACATTTTCATTTAAGAATGGATGGAACATTCCTATTGCGTTAGAGCCTCCTCCCACACATGCAACTAAAATATTGGGTTTTTTATTAAACAGTATTTTCATTTGTTTTTTACATTCATGTCCTATCACTGATTGAAAGTCTCTAACAATCATAGGGTATGGATGTGGGCCAGCAACTGAGCCTATAATATAATGCGTATTATCTACATTTGTTACCCAATCCCTCAATGCTTCGTTTAATGCATCTTTAAGAGTTTTCGATCCAGAATTTACAGATACAACCTCAGCACCTAATAGCTTCATTCTATAAACATTTATTTTCTGTCTTTGTATATCTTCACTGCCCATGTATATTACACATTTTAAATTATATCTTGCACATGCTGTTGCTGTTGCAACTCCATGTTGCCCAGCTCCCGTTTCTGCGATTATTCTTTTTTTCCCCATCAACTTTGCAAGCATTGCTTGACCCATAGCATTATTAATTTTATGTGCTCCTGTATGATTTAAATCTTCACGTTTAAGAAAAATATTACAACTACCCAATTCTTTGCTTATACGTGATGCATGATAAATCGGCGTAGGTCTTCCAACAAATTGCGACAATTCTTTTTTTAATTGATTTTTAAAATTTACAGATTTAGCAATTTTATTATAAGATTTTAAAAGATCATTTAAAGGACGTATTAAAGTTTCTGAGACAAATTTACCTCCAAACTCTTCAAAATATCCGTTTTTATCTGGAAAATTTTTATAATCTATTTTTTTCATAAGATTCTTTTTCTGATATTCTTACATTTTCTATAAATTTTTTCATTAAGTTAAAATCTTTTTTACCAATACTGTGCTCTATACCACTACTAACATCTAAGCCTTTGGGTTGATGTTTTATAATTAACTTTTTTATATTATCAGGATTAAGTCCACCCGCTATAAAATAATTATTTTTTTTTAACTCTATTAGATCGATATTATTTTCTAGCATCTTCCAATCAAAAGTCTTTCCGGAACTACTAGAATCATCTTTTTGATTATCTATAATAAAAGCAGATGCACTATCTTTATGTTTAATATCATAATTTATCGTATTAGTAATAGAGATTGTTTTGAAATATTTTTTATTAAAATCCTTACAAAATTCTTCTGGCTCATCTCCATGAAATTGTAAAAAATCTATACTAATATTATCAATAATATTATTTATAAAAGCTTTTGTCTGATTCATAAATATTCCAACAGTAGGTTTCTTATTTTTACAAGCATTAATTAATTTTTCTGCCTGATGTAAATTTAAACATCTTGGGCTTTCCTTAACAAAAATAAGACCTATGAAATCAATATCAGCATCAGATGCAAACTTAACATCATCTGTATGGGTCATACCGCAGAATTTAATTAAAGTTCTATTCATTTGGTAATACTAGCATGTATATTAATCAGTCTAAAACTAATCTTATATTAATTAAATAAACTAAATTTATCATTAATTTTTATATTAAATTTTTTTGGATAACTTATCTTTAATAGATATAAGCCTTTAGGTTCAACCGTTACACCAATTTTACGTCTATCTTTAGAAAGTAAAATTTTCTTCATTTCTTTTGGCTCTATTTTTTTTATTCCAATATCTATGAAGCACCCAACCATATTTCTTACCATGTGATAAAGGAAGCTATTTGCGGTTATATCTATAATGATAAAATTTCTTACTTTTTTAATATGCAATTTTTTTATATTTTTAATCGGAGATAATGATGAACACCCAGATGATCTAAAACAACTAAAATCATTTTCACCTATTATATATTTAAATGACGCTTTAATTCGCAAAATATCAATTTTATCCTTGTAGGATAAAAAATTATTAATAAAAATTGAAGATGGCGTGTGTTGATTTAAAATTATGTATCTATAAGTTCTATCAGTTGCGCTAAATCTTGCATGAAAATCTTCCTTCACATGAAATATATCTTTAATAATAATATCGTCAGGCAAAAAAGTATTAATTCCCTTTATCCAATTTAAATCTGATCTTTTGCTTGTAGTATCAAAATGAATAATTTGAGAAAAAGCATGAACGCCAGTATCTGTTCTACCCCCGCAAATAGAATTAATTTTATGATTAGCGACTTTAGAAATAGCTTTATCTACAGAATATTGTATAGTTTTTTCTTTGTTAATTTTTTGTTTTTGCCAACCAAAGTAATTGGTTCCATTATACTCAACGCGTAAGGCAAATCTCATTTTCTAACTTGCATATAAAGAAGTCTTGCTTCGTGCTTCTCATCTTCTGTACCCGTATTAATAACATTAGTAATTATCTCTATTGCTTTTTTATTGTCGCCACTTGCCATTAATGTTCTAGCTAAATCATTCTGAGAAATATGTTCGTCTTCTATTAATTCATTCATAGCTTCTTTTTCATCTTTGGTTTCTACTTTTTTTGTTTTTAAAGTAGTTTTTTTGGTAACTTTCTTTTTTAAAACTTTTTTCTTAGATGTTTTTTTCTGAATAGGTTTTGAATCTTCTATGTCTTCTATTATTTGATCTCTTCTTACTTTTTTATTTCTTAATTGCGTTGATTTAAAATGATCTGCAGCTTTTTGGATTTCTATAAGAATATTCATAATAGCATTAGTTTTTGATAATAAATCCTTATCCTCTGTTTGGTTGTTATCGCTTTTATTGCGATCAACTTGAGCAGCTAATATAAATATTTCTTTTTTTAAAACATTTATTTGATTTTCTAAAATTCTAAACTTTTCATATATAAAACCTGTTAAGAATAAAAAAACTAAAATATACCAAGGATTAATTAAATGAAAAGGTAAAGCTTTTATGCCTCCAATAACTGAAAGTATAAACGCATCAATGCTATGAAGCGTAGGTCTAACCAAGGTCTTAATCATTTCTACATCTATCAAGGCAGTTAAGCTAGTATCAGATTTTGGTACAACACCAATAGTCTCTAAAGTATATACTGCTCCAAGCAATACTATTAAAATAGTTAATAAATTTCTCATATTATGATACCTCTATTAGTTTTTCTGCTATCTGAATACTATTTAAAGCAGCACCTTTTCTAACATTATCAGCTACTACCCAAATATTCAAAATATTATCACTATTAATTGATTTTCTAATTCTTCCCACAAATACTTTATCTGTGCCATGACCATC
>MDTC01267620.1_pt1 | contig 10544 bp, 16 predicted proteins | sample 811181 | NCBI WGS metagenome assembly MDTC01 (sample SAMN05326644, study PRJNA326480) | marine metagenome | isolation source: seawater | place: Pacific Ocean: North | collected 2011 | reverse complement strand
CTTCCTGTTCTTATTTTCTTCTTTAAGCCTTTCTGTCATTTCCTTGATCGACCCCCCGAAGAAACTCCCGAAGTTCTAATATTCTTCTTTAAGCTTTATTGAAATAGCCGATGTTCTTATTTTCTTCTTTAATCCTTCCCCACCCTGATTTTCCCTTTTTTCCTTTCTTTCTCTTTTCTCTTTCCCCTTCTTCTTCTTTACTCTTTCCTTGATTTTCCTTTTAAAAGATTTGATTATTAATAAATTAATAAATACACCAAGCTATTAGACCGTTTTAACAATTTCATTTTCTTCTTCGTCTTCGTCTTCGTAGATATTTTCTTCGATTTCAAAGATTTTTGATTGTAGAAATTCCAAGCGTTCGTTTATGTTCTCGTGTTCTGAGAATTTCAATTTTAGAAATTCCAAGCGTTCGTTTATGTTCTCGTGTTCTGAGAATTTCGATTCTAGAAATTCCAAGCGTTCGTTTATTTTCTCGTGTTCTGAGAATTTCGATTCTAAAAATTCCAAGCGTTCGTTTATTCTTTCAATTTGTTTAATTAAATTTCTTTTTGAACCGAATAAACCTTTTATAAAATTTAGTATATGTGTCATACCTAATAAAAAATAATGAACTATTTCTTAAATATGTTTTTTTCTTGTATCTCTATTATTTCTTTGACACGATTTCCTCGAGAATATCATTAGGACGATTTTCTGGCGGTATAACAGATTCTCCCATGTATTTATTTTCTTTAATTAGATTTTGAATGGTCTCAACCAATATACGTAATATCTTTAAATCTTTGTCAAGTTTTTCAATAGATTCGAGTATCTCTTTATATTTGGTTTTAGACAAACGAGAAGATGCTGGTCGTTTCGTGACATAAGAGGCTCCGCTTCTTTTGACGTTATTGTTAATATATTTTCCAGAATTTGAAACCACTTTAATGCAAGCGACGTACATTTTATATTGAATTGAAAGATTTCTTTAGATTTATATTTAAAAATAAGGCTGAATTCAATATAATAATGAGACTTATGATGATGTCTAAAACACCCACTACGAATACATCTTTTAGAAAAAATATAAGAAAGCCAAACTCTTACGATTTTACCGATAATCTGATTCCACTTCAAAAACCTCTGAAAGATTTGGCAATATCAGCGCAAGACATAAAGGAGTCTATTCACAAAACTAACAATCTATTATCTTATAAAATTCTTAAAATTGAAAAAGAATTATCTCAACTTACGATTGCGCTGAAAAAATTGACTCAAAGAATAGAAACTAAATCTTTGTTTAAATTTTGAGTACTAAATTAAAAAAACTTTTTATTATAATGGACATATCAAAAGTGGACTATCATAACTTGCTCAATTATATAAGATCTCTCGAACGTCGCGTCGCTATGTTGGAATCGCAGTTGCGAAATCCTTATTTTCCTCCACCAGTTCTTCCAATAAATATGTTGTGACTTAGATATATTTCAAGATATCGTCTTTCACGTTTTCTGCGTTTTTGTAATGTGCGACCAATCCTTTTGAATGTTTATACCCTCCATCTTTTAACATTTTTTTGAAATCATCTACGGATCCAATGTCTATATTTGTATTCCACAATAGTTGACAGACGTAATCATAGTGTATCTTTTTCGTTGGATCGTCCGTGAATTTTGATTCTTCGCTAAAATAATCAGCCAAGTACTCGTTATTATTCATCTGACAATACTCCATTTGGGATATTTTGGGTGCATAATTATACTCAGGAGACGTGTCTCCGAATTTCGTCCTGCGAATTCGAATCCGCGGCTTATTATTTTGACGCACTATTCCGCGCGAATTCCGTGATCGGGCCACGATGGTCGCCATACTTTCTTATCTAACGTCGTAATTCTTTAGGTGAAAATTAAAAATTAACTAGTCAATTTGCATTCTATTTCCTCGCATTTCACTAAATATCTCTTTGTATGTGCTCACTTGCACCATCAGACGTTGTTTATCTTCATTCAATTGTGAAATAGCGGCCATGGCTTTTTCAAAATTGATCTTGTACTTCTGGTGCTCTATCTTTTCCTTGGCGAGCTCCGTATTTAAATCGAACAATTGTTGTTCCAATTGTCTCTTCGTTACTTCTTGTTCGGATAATTGAACGCGACTTTGCTCTTCCGATTTAATACGTTGAATTTGAGCCAGGAGACGATTATAGAATTCTATGCGATAATCTTCTCCTCGGCTGCGATACACGTCCCACATCTTCTTATTTTGCCCCACGTTTTGATGAGGAAACATGAATTGATATGTCTCTTTGACTGCTTTGGTGTTATTCGAATATCGAATAAAAACATCCGGATTCGGGCTTACGTTGGCGTCCGCGAAGCTGCGAGCCCAGTATGGAATTTCTTCAAATGTAGTCATTATGTTCTGAATAAATAGCCTGTAAAGGTGCTTTAGGCAAGTTGAGTATTATCCAATTGCTATTTGGGATTATGTTCTAAATGAATAGCATGTAAAGGTTCTTTAGGCAAGTTGAGTATTTTAACGAATTAATGAAAAATGACAAAAATTAGCTGATTCGTTAAAAAAATATATATGCTATAATTAAACATGGAAGAGTTTTTAAGATCTGTAGAATTGACTAATAAGCACGGGTTCAGTACGTAGAATGAATCTTCTAGGCAATATTTTGAATCAACAAAGAATAAAATTACACAGTTAATGATCGAGAATATCGCATTCTAAACAAAGTTGAAGATCTTCGATAAGTTGGATTTGTTTTTCCAAAGTATCCGCCCATTTATACAACCTACACGCGTTTTCCAACCTGGAACTCACGTTTAGACCGTACACGCCGCAGACGCAATCAAGATCTTTATCTGGAGCTTTATTGATAATGCTGAGAAGACACATCTTTTACATACAAAGTCCCGTATTCGTTAAGCGACTTTTCATTTGTAATGATGAGCTTTGATACTCCTCGTGATTGCGATTCGGATTAATACTTTTATTCCTGCGCTTCTACGGTTCTCCTCGTCTTTTGCAAAATCTTTTGATTATTGTAAATATTTCTTTTGACCTTGGTTCTCTGTTCCCTCTTGAATTTAGAATCCTCGTCACCTATATCTTCCTCCAACCTCGTTATGGCTCTCTCGTACGGATTGAACTTTCCATCGTCGTTATCCATATACGCCGCCGTCGTCAAGTGATCCGTCACGTTATCCATCACTTTATCTATGATATCTTTCGACGTTTCCGCTATATAGTTCTCGCCGTCGTACACCGTTCCGTGCGCCGCTCTCAAATTCGTTATCAATAGATTGTGGTTTTCAGGATGGTCAGGATTGCAATGCACTTGTTTTACTAATCTCGGAATGATCTCGTCTCTGAAGTTCGCCTTTCGACACAACTTGAGAATCACTTCTCTGGTAATATATTCCATATTCTCTTTTCCGAACGGATTCACCGTTATATATTGTGTTATGTTATTCGTCGTACTGTGATCGTTTATTTTAGTATTGTTATTATTTGTAGTGTTATTTATAGTGTGCGCCGTAGTTGTTCCACCAACAGCTCTCGCATGCTTTTCTTCTAGCTGCTTTTCCAGTTGTAGTTTATAATCTTTTTTGGATTTGCATACTGGAGTGTGTTTTGATAACCAATTATATTCATTCAAACAAAATCTACACTTTGTATTTGAAAATACGGGAAGTTCTATGCCTAATTTTATTTCCAAATCTCTTACACAATCTTCTTGTAAAATACAACTATTTTCGTGCCTATTCTTATTATCAACTCTATTGAATTCTTTATTACAATATTGACAATTATACTGCTTATTCTGAGGACATTCATCCTTGATTTGAGAACATTCATCCTTGATTTGAGGTATTGCTTCCACGATATGGGTCTTTACTTCTTTACAAGGAAATTTCCGAGCCAGATGACGATCTAGTTTCCATTGAAAAGGAAATTCTCGGTGACACCTTTCACATTGAACCATTTAAATTAGAAAAGATTTTAATCTTAAGTCACCAAAAAACACCAATCCCACCTTATATATTTTCTCGGATTAACCAATTGGTGTGTGTTTTTTTCGAATGACAATTGGGACATAATGCTTGTCCGTTCTCTAATACAGTTTCTCCTCCATCTGCTATTTCTATTATATGATCTACTTGAAATGTCTCGTTCAGGGTAACTGCACACAAATTACATTTCCAATCTTGTCGTGATGCGATTATCATTCTTGCCCTCTGCGTAAAATTCTTTCTTTTTGGTTTCGTTTTAACACTTTCAATATCTTCCAATTGTTTTTCTAATTGTTTTTGGTACTCTTGTTTGGCTTTACATATTGGGTTATGTCTTGGTAAATAAATTTTACTGAATGATTGATTACAAAATCTACATATTTCACTTGGAATACTATAAACTTTAATACCTAATTTTATTTCTAATTCTCTTACATAATCATTACTCATCTTACAACGTGGAGTATGTCTATTTAACAATTTGACACATGAAAACTCTTTTAGACACAATTTACAACTGATTATATTCTCCTTATTTTGAGGGACCATCTCCTGATTTTGAGTATCATTCTCCTGATATTGAGTAGCTCGCTGCTGATATTGAGTATCGTTCTCCTGATTTTGAGTTTGTATTCTTTTACAAGGGAATTTCCGAGCCAGATGACGTTCTAATTTCCACTGAAAAGGGAATTCGCGGTGACATCTCTGACACTCGATCATTTTATATTACCTTATATTTTTATTTATAAATTACCATAATTACCAATTTCACCATATTTACCATATTATATTAGGGAGAGAGTTCATATAAAATTTTTAATTTAATATATAAAAAAGAAAATATACATTATAACATTTTATAAAAAACAAAAAATAATATATAGACACTTATAAAAAAAAGCTAAAAAAACAGCATTTTTTGAGCGTTCAAAAGTGCCTCCCCGCTTGATAATCTATTCTAAAGAGTGGTCGAAAATTTATTTCAAAAATGGCCAAAAAAAGTGAAAATTATGCAATATAATGGAAAGATTTTGAATTATGAGAGGTTCCTATTTTCAATCGTTTAGAAATATTGGGAAGGTTGGCCACCTCGAAGGCGAACGGCTGAATGATGGACCATTTCTTTCGCATTCCATTTTTGATATAATTAAGTATCAAAGGTGGAAAATGAAAGAGAACGAATTGTACAAAAGGTTCTTTAAGTACATTTTTTTTGAAACGGACATTGCCTATTCTTTCAAATCGTGTATTAAAAACCAAAACGTCGACGGAAAATTCTCTTTTCTTATGAAACTTGATATCTATGTGCCCGAGAGATGTAAAAAGAATCAGACATAGGTCGGTGCCGTATCTATCGTTCACGTATAGCTCTATTTTCTTTTTTATTACTCGAGACTCTACTATTTCTATCGCATCGTTTGGGAAATGAATTTCAGGTAGAGATTGGCATAACAAATATACAGCACGTTTCCGCGACTCTGGATTCTTTATTTTATGCAATGCGAGAGTAAATAAAGAATACATTATTGATGATAGATTGATTATTCTTTAGGCGCAATCCATCGATAATCTTCCTTTCCTCATACACGTCTAAACGCTTTTATGACCCTTTTATGAACGACCGACGTTTTCTTGGGTGCTTTGTAAATGACCGTACATTGATTTAATGGTTATTTTAATATTTAAATAGTTTCTTTTGCTAAGTCTATTGATTTGATTGCTTTGATATATGCTCCCAGAACTTTTTAAGATCCTCTTTTTTTGAATTCTTATTACAATACCCCTCATGATTTACTTTTGATGGCCATTTTCCATCGAAATGTTTGATGATGAGTTCTATAAAATTCTTTTTGGTGCGAACATCAATACCAAAATCACTTGGATCTAATTTTACATCCCAAGATAATCTAGCGTACGAAGTTATATATGAAGAACCATTACCGAATGGTTCGACATCCCGAAATTTCTTAACTAATTGTTCATGTGTTTCTAATTTTAAAATAAATTCGTCATAATTATCAACAAACATATTTCTGTAAATTTCTTCACCTGATTTCATAATTACCTGTTTTGTATCACATTTAATAAAACAATAAAATCCATCAAGTTTCGGTCTAGAATCATTAAACTTGAATTTTAACCCAGAATTGACAGACTTACCATCCAGATCAAACTTAAATATATTCCCTGTGCTAGATACGAATGATACATCTCGGAGATCCATTGGTTCTTGACTACCAGCATGAGATCCAATAGTACCTCCTAATTTTTCTATTTCTTCTATCAACGTGGGTATATATTTACGTTCTTTTTTCTGGGTTTCACCGTCTCTACATATTAGTTTATCCCAAGGTAAATTACTTTGAATGTTTTTTGCAAGTTCATCGATAATTTTCTTTAGCTCCATTATTGGAAAAAGCCTTATTCTTTAGGCGCCTAAATCAAATGTATCTTTTTTACTTAAAATCCAGACTGATATTGGATACTTGATTCTTAAAATGAGTTTGAACTTCGAACTTGAAGTTCAAATTCTTAATATTGATTTCACGAACTAAATTGACTGATTTTTTCTTCTTGATTTCTAAATCATTATGTGAAATGTTTTTGAAAAGATCTTTGTAAAAGGATCCATCGAACCATCTAAATACAGTCGTTGTATTTGAATTTATAGGAGAGTTTGTATTATGCGGCTTTATCTTCGATAAACATGCGTTTCCTTCCCATCCACAAATATTCAACCAATAATCTTTATTATTAAAAGCTTTTTTACATGTATCAATAATTTCCTTTTTGAAGTTATCTTCATCTGGTATTGTGTATTCCGAATGAAATTTCTTTCGAATGGGATCCAATTCTTTTTTTATTTTTTGTCCATTTAATTTATGTTTTCGTTTGTATTCTTTCATGAAAGTTGTTTTATAATTGCCTGTTTTAAGCATATCCTTTTTCCAATCTTTAAAATTTGGCGTTTCAAATTTTTCGTCAATTTTATATAATTTTCTGATTATTTCAGATTCAATAAATTTGCTATAATATTTCTTTAAATAATCTGATTCAAATGTATAGTGTTGCAAATGATCGTTTTTAAATTGAACACCTATTTTCCACGGATGAAGATCTGGGCTTTGGATGTTCTTTATACACCACTGTCTCTTTTTTGGATCTTTTGAAGATTTAGCTTCTACTTTTTTCCATTGTGCTGTATTTTTTGTTGAACCTATATTGAGTTCCAAATCCCATCCATCTCGTTTTCCTTTATATTCATTTATATTTCCTTTCCTTTTTCTAGCGTCAAATATTTTACGATTGAATTGTTTGAAAAATTGATTTTCCATTATAACACCTTCGGGTGTTTTTTCTTTGAGATAACGAATGATTGTTTCGATTTGTTCTCCTTCATTCTTTTCTGCACAATGTCTCTTATTTTTCGGTGAAATTCGTAATTTGTTGGGAACAGACGCAGACACCATTATTATTATTATTATTTTAATGCGCTGAAAAATAACTTAAAAATTCCTATCTATATTAATACTATATGCCGACTGCAGCGTCTTTATTTTCCGGATGTGGTGGTGACACTCTTGGCATGACGAGCGCAGGCGTCGACGTTCTTTGTTATTCCGAGCTGAAAGAACCAATGCGAAATACTCACGACAAAAATTTCAAAACGTGCGAATTAATCGGAGGGGACATTACAAAAATAAAAGACGACAAAATGAGCGAGTATGAAAATAAATTGGATTTTCTTTTCGCTGGATTTCCGTGTCAGAGTTTCAGCCACGGGGGTAAAAAGGACAACAACGATCCACGCGGACAATTATTCAAAGAGTTTGTCCGCATGACGAAATTGTCAAAACCGAAAATTATCATCGGCGAAAACGTCAAAGGACTATTGAGTAGAAAAACAAATTCGGGAGAGAAGTTCATAGACGTGATCATACAGGCTTTCGCGGAAATTGGATATCAATGTATTTACAAAGTTCTGAAATGTAGCGAGTACGAAGTCCCACAAGACAGAGAAAGACTCATAATCATAGGAAAACGATCAGACGTAGAAGGAGAATTGTCTTTTCCAAATCCATCCAAAAAGATATTGAATTTGAAAAAAATAGTCGAGTTTGATATGAACGGCGCGGCAAAAGTTAACGAAGAAATGTTCGAAGGTATTCCCGAAGAATGTATAATGACGAATCTGGAAAACGAAGAAACATCGAACAATGTACATCCATATTTACAAAGATTAATAGATACAGAAAATCCAATCTATAAAGGTAAACAAGCTGGGCGTTTTAGTTTTTCGTTCGGAAAAAGATCGTCGCCAATATTTGGAGAGATTATAGACGTGAGACAAGCCTCAAAAACAATCATATGTACATACGACCATCAACCGCGATTGTTCGTCCCGTTAAAAAATAAGAACGGGTGCTTTCTAAGATGTCTCTCTCCGCACGAATTGAAACAAATACAGGGATTTCCGAAGAGTTTCAAGTTAACGGGAAGCGTAAAAGAACAAGTGATACAAATCGGAAACGCCGTCCCCCCTCCATTGATTAAAGGAGTAACAAATCATTTGAAATCATTTATAAAAATCTAAGAGGCATCTATTTATGAATGCACAATTAGGCTTGTACTTGTGTTTCTCAGAACGCTGGGATATCACATATAGTACTTTTCCCTTTGCGTCGAAGAACTCGATATACAGATATTGTCTCTGTGTGTAGAGACGACAATTAACTCCTTTGAGTAAGAATTCGATCTTTTCAAAGTTAATCAGCTCAGAATGAATTCCATTCGTGATGATCTTTCCCACGCATTTTGTATTAGACCATTCGTTATCATCGTTGTGGAAGATGCTAATTTCGAATATCTTCATGACGTTGATCATATCCCTGGCGTGGATCTTCCGAACAGTCATCTCCTTGCCGTACAATTCTTGAACATTGTTAGTTTTGAACCATTTCTTCAGAAAAGCTCCAAGGTAATTGTTTTCCGAATGCACGATCATGTTCGTATCCACCGATTTGTATAAGTCATCCGCGTTCAAATGCGTAGGTAAATGCATTTTCGGATTTATCTTCTTGTAATTTCGCACGGTATTTACCACCCATTTACCTTTATTGTTCATACTCGATATAAAAAATCGAGACATGTATTCGTCTGATTCGACGCGAATAATAGAATCACCTCGAAACATCGATCGAATATTTCTGATTTCTTTTGGTTTGAATTGTAGTAACGTTCGAATATATTCGTTGGATTTATCAAGTTTTGTCCCTTTGTATAAACTTATGAGTTTTGATTGAGGTTTTTTAATTATCGCCCCGATAGTTTTGTGAATCAAGAGATCTTTCATTTCAATCTTCATGACTTTCTGAAATTATGAGGACTTTCGGTCCTTTAGGCATCCATATTAAACGTAAAAAAGGGGAACCTTCCATTTTGGAAGGTTCCCCCTTGTAATTAATAATTTTGTCACATGAATTTACTTAACTGACGCCTTTTTGTACGGTTTTGGAGCCATACCGGGACGAGGAGATTTCTTCACAGACGCCGGCTTGGACGGCTTCTTTACGGGCTTGGGTTTTTTCATAGGCTTTTTACAGTGCATTTAATATAAAAAATAAAAATATTCCCGAGTTGTAATGCACGAGAATTTAATAATCTCAAGTGCTGAAGAACAACAAATGAATCGTAGACAAAAGTTAGTAATCCATTGTGGTAGTTGGTGGATAATTGGATCTACTATCTTTTGGTTAGGATGGTATTATTTAAAGTACAAATTTATATTATACAGTGCTATTACTATCACATCATTGCCTATTGTTTTAATCGCATTGTTTACTTTTTCTTGACGACCTTGATCCATACTTCATCGGGCTTTATGTCTTCCTTTTTAGGAGGACTGTCTTCCTTCTTGTAGACGTCGATCATGTTGCCATCGTCGTCGAACACGCCGACTACACCGTCGAATTCTATTGTACCAGCTTGAGAGTCAGTCCAGTTCATGATTGCTTTGTAATATTAGATTATTTGTTCTTTAGGCAAGGAACAGTTTGCTTAGTGATACATACAAAAGTACAGCGACATCAGAAAAGATTCGTTTAAATTCAATTGTTCGAAATAATTAATGTTTCGCACTTTGTGTACATGATACATTTGCAAAAAATGGTATTTAAATTCTTCAATATTAAAATCATCGAAAGAAAGGGTTTCGAAAGCTTTTGACAACATGGGCCACGCCGGATGATTTTCATGATCTATCTTATTCTCTTTCGTCCAATTTTTGTTTATAGGTAGTACAATGATGGGAACAGATTCATTAAACTCTGGATGTAAACACTCGATCATATTTATGTTTTTTTCAAATTTTGAATATTCACTTTGAGAAAATTTACATTTAGAATCTTTCAAAATGCTTATAATTGATTTAAATTCATTTGTCACGTCCATATAAAATCAAGGTATAAATTTTCTTAAATTGGCTTTTGGAGATCCAGCACAGTGATATATAAACTCCACATTTGGATTAACTTTATT
>MDTC01020253.1_pt1 | contig 10544 bp, 6 predicted proteins | sample 811181 | NCBI WGS metagenome assembly MDTC01 (sample SAMN05326644, study PRJNA326480) | marine metagenome | isolation source: seawater | place: Pacific Ocean: North | collected 2011 | reverse complement strand
TTAGCGATTACTTCTTCTGAATTTAAATCGGTTTTTAGTTGGTCTATATCTAAATTAAGCTCTAAAGCATAGCTGTCAAATTCATTCTCTACGTCACTTAATCTTGACCAAACGGGTTGAGTTGCGAATAGATAATCATGCATCTCCCAGAATTTTTCTTGTTTGCCTGCGGCTTCGGCATAAAGGGAGGCTGACCAGGCGTGTGGATGTGTATTTGTTACAGGGAAATGGCGAAATATCAGTTGAGATTGATCACTAATTGAAGGCCAGAGTTGAGACATCATTTGATGCTCGGTAGCACATGCAGGACATTGGAAATCAGCGTAGACAACAATATTTACCGGATTATTTCCTGTTCCGCGAACGTGATCATTTTCCGCGATTTCTACTGTGGAATAGATAGGGCCTTGGTTCAGTAGCGTATACGTCGCAGATATAACTAGTAGAGGGAAGATTCCTAGTAATACTATTTTGGTAGCGAGTTTCCTTGTGTTTTCTCGCTTTTGTGCCTCTCTTTGTTTTTGTTCCTTAATTTTTCTTTGTTGCTCTCGCTTGCTCATCGATGCTTTTTCCTTCAGCTAGGTTATAGCGCATACTATACCGGGGAGAAAAGGTTCGATCTAGCCCCGTTACCCAAGGTATCTTTTTAAGCGAAGATTCTGGCCTATCTATGCGCCGTATAGTTATTTTAGTCCACTAAGAAGAGCGCTGGATCCACCCTTGTATTATTAAGGTTAATACTCCAATGTAGGTGGGGGCCAGTTACTCGACCGGTTTGACCAACTTTTCCTATTTGATCTCCAGTGTCAACTAGTGAGCCAACTTCGACATCTATTGTATTCATATGGCAATACAGGCTGATCAATCCATGTCCATGATCTAGAATAATGGTGTTCCCGTTAAAAAAATAATTACCTGTCGCAAGGATTTTTCCTGGCGCTGGGGCATATATTGGCGCACCTTCGTCCGCGGCAATGTCCATTCCTGAATGAGGATTTCGGGCCTGCCCATTAAAAAACCGCTTGAGTCCAAATGAACTACTTCTAACTCCATCGACTGGTGGATACATTTCAAAAATAGGTACTAAAGAGTCATCCCAGCTAGAAAAAGCATTATCCATCTCACTTCTTTCCCGATTTATTCTTACCATGTCTTCTGCATTTGGATTTACTTGCCTGTTATTAGTAATGGTCAGGTGTTGTTCGGTATATGTTTTAGCTTCTACTTGAAAGCGGAGAGTTACATTTTCTCCGTCCGACAGATTAAGAGTGAAATTTTCTTCGCCAGCCTCAGTCGATAAGGATATGCCAATAATTGCATATTGCTCACCTTGGTAATTAGCAAGCAAGATAGGATGACCCTTATAGTTGCCATTTATTGCGTTTTTTCCAGTTGGTATTACCGCCACCCCCCCGGGAACCGCAGAAGAATGTGGAAGTGTTGAGATTGGAACGTTAGCCACTACTATTGACGCTAGTAGGCTTAAAAGTGACACCTTTAATAAATACGATAATATTTTCATAATTAGTCCTGACTTTCTTCACGTCGAATCTTGCAAACAGTCGACTCAATAGTACCCTTGTAAAAACGAGACTGAATCTTATCTCCTATTTTTACATTGTCTACCGAGCGAACCGGCTTTGATTCTGGATCAAAAGTTATGCTGTAACCCCTTTCAAGGGTATTCAAAGGGCTTATTGCCGAAAGGTTCCGACTGAGAGAAGCCATTGCTGCCTTTCTGCTCTCCAGAGAAAATTTTATAGATTTTACAAGCATAAGGTTTAGATTTTTTAGCTCAGTGAGTTTTTGTAAAATTAGATTTTCAGGTGATCCAGAAAATAAATTCTTTGTCAGGGAGCTGAGCTCACTTCGTTGAATAATGAGTTTATTTCCTATTGATAAACGCATTTGATTCTCGATCCTGTCCAATTGCTGTGCGTGCTCTTGAAGTTTTCTGCCAGGGCTCTTCAATAATTTGGTAAACCAATGCAACTGTTTTTCGCTATCTCTAATTTTTTTGAGAGATAAAAAATTTAGGTTAGCCAGATAAGTGGTTAGGAGTTCCAAATAATCCTCTTGGTTAGGACTCATTTGTTCTGCAGCAGCCGAAGGCGTGGGAGCTCTTAGGTCTGCAACAAAATCTGCGATGGTAAAATCAATTTCATGCCCTACTGCGCTGGTAATGGGTAGTTCGCTAGAGAAAATAGCTCTTGCCACTCTCTCTTCGTTAAACGCTTGTAAATCTTCTAGCGACCCGCCGCCTCGGCAAATAATGAGCGCTTGCAAACCTAATTTATATTGGTGTTTATTTGCGAGGGTTATTGATTTTACTATTTCATCTGGCGCGTTTATTCCTTGAACAGCCGTCGGGAACAATGTAATTCGTGTTGCGGGGAAACGTCTTCTGAATACGCTAAGTATATCTTGGAAAGCTGCGCCGGTTGCAGATGTTACTACGCCGATATGATTATACTGAGACCCTATATCTTGTTTATTTCCTCGCGCGAATAGACCTTCCGCTTGTAATTTGGCTTTCAATTGCTCAAACGCCCTTCTTAGGGCTCCATCGCCTGCTTCCTCCATGTTCTCAATAATTAATTGATAATCACCCCGACCCTCATAAATGCTAAGTTTCCCATGTAAGATTACCTGATTTCCATTTTGGGGTTTAAATGAGACCAGACGGTTTCGATTTGAGAACATAGCGCAGCGTAGTTGTGAATTTTTATCTTTAAGCGTTAGATACCAGTGTCCGGATGCAGGTATAGCGATATTTGAGATCTCTCCCTCGACACTAACTTTTGAAAAATGTCCTTCGAGAAGGGACCGAGCCATACGGTTTAGTCCGCTGACCGAAAGTACATTACCTTGACCATTTTCAAATGTTTTTGATTCGGAGTTTGTATGGGGCGATCTCATGACTGCAGTTTACCCAATAGAACCTTGAGATGATATTAATCTAGTTCTCGTTTGTAACTGGATCACTATTAGGATAGTTTGCGTGAGATGCTCTCAGGAGCCATTTTCTCAGTTCAATTTAAAGACGTAGAGTGCATTATGGCCATCTGGACTCACGAGCTCGGGCGCAAGAAAGCTACCGATGCGCCAAGGGCTCCCACCTTCTCTTCCGGAAGTGAAAGCTAAATATTGCTCCCCATCAATTGCAAAGGTTACTGGGAATCCTTCTACCGAAGTACCAAGTCTTGAACGCCATAACTCTTCTCCGGTATCAACATCATAAGCATGGACGTATCTGTCATAGTCGCCAATAAAGATTAATCCGCCGCCAGTAGATAATGCTGCTGTAAGAAAAGGTGCCCTTTGTTCAATACTCCATTTTTCGTCAAGTGAATCAACTCCATAGGACGCAAGTTTACCAAACTGTTCATTCGTACCCGGCATGGGAAACCAGCGTCGATCAGCCATGGTCCCTCCGCGTCCGCGCTCGAAGGTTACTTCTCTAGGCGATATTTCCATACAAGATTGACTTAAGGGAATGACCAGTTGGCGCGTAGGAGGGTGGTAAGTGCTGGATTGCCAATTATGCCCGCCAGCAGTTGAAGGGCATACCGACAACCATTCTCCAATCTTCATATTACGAATATCTTCTCGATACCTGACATCTCCCGTTTCTAGATTGACCTCGGAGAATACATTCTGAAACACTGTTTGCGCTAGGCCTTGGAACTCTCCCGTGCGGCGATCAAGTTTCCAAAGAATCCCGCTCTTACCGATTGTTAATAGGTAAGGCTCGTCGAAAAGATCGACCAGTACTTGCTCAAATGCTTCATCCATGTCCAGAGACTCTCCTGGCACATGCTGTCTATGCCAAACGATGCGGCCATCATTCGGATCGATTGCTAGGGTAGAGTTTGTGTATAGGGTTGCGTCTTCTGTCGTAAGTCCTCGACTAGCAGCCATCCACGGTTTCGCTTGAGCGACTCCGAAGAAAACTAACTTTAACTCAGGGTCCCAGCTGCCAGTAATCCATGCGTCTCCACCACCTCGAAATTCTAGCGGTAAGCCCCCCCAAGTCTCGTCACCAAATTCCCCGGGTTGAGCTATGGTATAGGTTCGCCATAATTCCTCTCCGGTCTCAGCATCATGACCTGTGATAAAGCAGCTCTCTTCAAAAAATCGCGTACATCCGTTGATCCCATTTATAACTTTCCCATCGGCGACGATAGGTCCGCTGGTATTGGAATAACCTAAATTCTCATCGGCGATCTCGACGTCCCAACGCACAGCACCTGTGCGAGCATCGAGTGCAACTAAATGGGCATCGGTTGTCGCTACATAAATCATATCTTCCCATATAGCTATAGTGCGTAATTGCCCGCCCTGACGGCTATTCTCGCTAAATTGTCTTTTGTATTCCCATAACAAAGTGCCATCTCGCCCATTTATAGCTTGGATAATATTGCCGAAGTTAGGGATGTAGATTATACCGTTTCGTACCAGCGGAGCAGGTTGACTCCTTCCAGGCTCCATGCCCCATACCCAGGCCAAGCTTAATTTGGATACATTTTCTTTGTTTATTTGATCCAGCGGACTGTAGCCCTGGCTTTGAGGGGTGCCGCGCCAGTATATCCAATCAGCTGGGTCTGGATTAGCGAGTTCGTTTGTCGTTACATTTTGATAATTTGAGATTGGTACAAAAGATCGCGTAATTGCGCGATCGGTTTGGTAAATGGTGGCTATCTCTGGTATTGAATTTCGGGTACCTGGGTTCGGTACGGTGCCCGCGCGGCCAGGCACAGGCGTGCGCTGTTCTGCAGCAGTTAGTGCAGAGTTAACTTCTCCGACGAACACCACGTTATTGGCCGAGGCTATCAGTAAGTCACTTTGACTAGCGCCTACGTCGTTTTCACTCAACAGGTAAGCAATCACGGCGATATATTCTTCCCCGTTTAATGAGCCTGGCGACTGGGGTGGCATGGTCCGTTGCAGTAGATCGGATAATTCAAAGACGCTGCGGTTTGCCCAATTATTCCTGAAGCTAATGTCATTGAGCGAAGGAGCTTCAAATGAGCCAGTAAGATCTGATAAATGACACACGGCGCAACTCTGCGTATAAATCTCGAGTCCAGCTTCGGCCTGTGTCTCAGTATAAGTTGCTTGTTGTAATTGCTGACCGCATAGTATTGGAGAAAATATTGCAAATGCCAGTAATAACAATCTGATTAGCATCAAGATGTCCTAGTGTAGATGTATTTTTATTTACTGAATTCGAAGAGTTTCTTGCTGGACTCTTCGTTCAGCCACGGTTTGCACGTATTGCTCCTCGTCAATATAAGTTATACCCACCCATGCATGACTCATCTCATCAACACCTCTTCGCCCAAATACCACCCATTGTTCTGGGTCGGGGTTGATAGGGTTGTTCGCAGTATTATCGAATACCGAAGTAAATTGAAGAATCGTACCAGTGGGGAGGATTGGCTTTACATCGTCTTCATAAATATATGCAATTTGCCAATTGTGATCGTAGTTGTTTACCTGGCTCAGAACCTCTTTTTTACCGTCCGGATAAATTGCTTCCATAGTCATCACTTTACCGCGCATATGCAGATGCGGTCGGTAGCTATGTATAACCGCTGGTGCATCTAGGCGATGGGTACCTTGTAATACTTGATAACCATGTGGCGGTATCACAATGTCCTGTCCACGAGCCATGCCTTTTAGTCCGTCTACGCGGAACATTGCCTCACCGATAGTCTCCTTTTCTGGCGTTTGGCCTTCTGGATAGAACCATAACCCCACCTCCACAACATCGTCTGCTCCTTCAGCCCCAACTGGAAAATAATGCAGATTCCAAGCGATATTCCCGTTTGCTGGCACTCGCATGCCTGTTCCATCTGGAAAAATTTCCCAAGATTTACCAACACCATAGCGGGCTAGAGCAACGGATCGGCCTCCGCCCTCAGGAACGAGAACAGCATGGCCGTGGTGCACAACTTTTTTACCAAGCGGATAGGAGGGTTTGAATTCTGCTGCGCGTAGAAACCTCTCATTGTTTAATCCCTCAAATGGAACACTAGGCTGCCACCATTGGTCTTGACCATTAGCAATTACATCGTAAGGAGAAGACTTAATGATGAGATCAGGGGGTCCAAGTTGTTCTCCTAACTGCCATTCCGCGCCGCTGGGGAAGTCGATAGGTTCTGGGAGTTCTGATGGATTACCTTCAGGGGCTCCCGCTAGCACCCAGGCTTCTATTTTATCGATTTGCGCTTCGCTCAGGGAGGCGTCATTTTTAAAGCTCTGGATGCCGATCCCGGTATCAACATGCCAAGGAGGCATAATACGCTTGCTGGTTCGGTCGTGTATTAGAGCGGCGAACGGTTTAACTTGACTATAGTTTTGCAGGGGCATCGGGCCGATGCCTTCGGGGTTATGACAGGATGCGCACTTTTCCTGAAGTATAGGTGCTATGTCTTTAGAATAAGTTGGCTCTTCTTGCGCAACTGATTGCATGCTAATCATGGCAAGAATAAGAGCTGGGAGACTAGTTTGAACGATATTTTTTAGTTGGATCATGCGCGGCTCCATTTGGTTTAGTTGCTCACGTTGATATGAAAGTAGGCGTTAGTGTGGCAGCAATAAAATTCAAAGGCAGCTATGTTATCGATAGTTTGCATCCGAATCACATATTCACCGGCCTCACTAAATCTAACTGCGACAGTTGTTTCATTATTATCAGTTTGAATTTTATATTCTTTATTATCAAATTCTACGTTTCCTTGTCCGCTATGGTGGGACCACCCAACCCAAACCTCTTCGTCTGGGTGCTCTATCCAGGCTCGCAGAGAGACAGCTTCATCTACAGATGCATTAATCATGCTTGCTGTGTGTATCCCAGTTCGACCGCGGACTCCCCGATCATTTGGAGAGAGCTTAACTAGCGGAGCTAAATCGCCACGGCCATCAGATCGGGGTTCGTCCAAGACATATGGAGGAATAACTTTCCCCGGCGTGCTTAATTCAAACCTGTTGCTTGAAATATGCCAGGTAATTCGATGACTTGTGTTAAAACCCTCGGGAACAGTTACAGAAAATGCACAAAAGATATGCCGATAGGCTGGAGGGAGAGGGTCGAAATGAGTGGGTATATTTGCCGCACTTAAATCTAGGCCCGGATAGTCAGTTTCCAGATAGTTATTCTCTCCTATCGGGATATTAAAAGACTGCTTGGTATTCATATTAAAGTAACCAAAGCAGATCGTTTTTGTCCCATCTTCGTTAGGATACCAGCCATCATAAAGCGGAATAATGGCTTGCCCCCGCTCCCGGATCACTTCTGAAGACCAATTCTGATTTGACAGGTCTATTTGCTGTGCATAACTGCTCGCACCGAGGGCTAGCAGGGTAAAAAGTAGAAGGAATTTCATTTTTGCTTGTATTTGCATCTAAGTGCGGCTCTTTATTAAGCTCTATTTTACGGTACAAGACTATAGATATTACTTCAAATTCAATAAGATGTCTCTTTCAAGAATCGTAAAGATTAACTCTTCCGATTAAAAGAATATGCTAGACTCATGTGGTCGCTTCAAGTGTTTGAGCTCATAAAATTGCGTTGAAGACTAGGAAATCTATGATTAAAAATCGGTTATTCGTTTTATTATTATTGACCCTTGTTTCAATAGAAGTAACTGCGCAGCTAGGTGCTCCAGACGGGGAGTGGCCGAGTTACGGTGGGGACCTTGGCCATACTCGTTATTCTGCGCTTGACCAAATCGATGCTTCTAATTTTACAGAATTGGAAGTCGCTTGGACCTTTGACGCAGCGAGTTTTGGGCCGAGCCCTGAATATAGGTTTCAGTCAACCCCGCTAATGGTTAATGGGAAAATCTATACCACTGCCGGTTCCAGAAGGGCAGTGGTATCACTGGATGCTGAAACCGGCGAAATTCTCTGGATGTTCAGTCTTGATGAAGGCGAACGAGGTCAATATGCGCCGCGCCAACTTTCGGGCCGTGGTCTAGCTTATTGGGCAAATGAAAGTACAAACGAGGAGCGCATTATTTATGTGACCCCTGGTTATCAAATGATCGCCTTAGATGCATCAACAGGTTCTCAAGTGGCTTCTTTCGGCGAAGACGGAATCGTCGATCTAAAACAGAATGCCGATCAACAGATAGATCTTATTACAGGCGAAATTGGACTGCATTCAACACCTATAGTAGCAAACGATGTTGTTATTATTGGTGCAGCGCACCGTACCGGAGGTAACCCCAGAAGCCGAGAAAATGTAAAGGGGTATGTGCGAGGGTTTAATGTGCATACGGGTGAGAGGTTATGGATTTTCCATACTATCCCCTTGCCTGGCGAGTATGGTAATGAATCATGGTTAAATGAGTCTAGTTTATATACTGGAAATACTGGTGTCTGGGCTCAGATTTCTGTGGATTTAGAATTAGAAACTGTTTACCTGCCGGTTGAGGCAGCTACCGGTGATTATTATGGTGCCTATCGCCCTGGCGACAATTTGTTTTCTGAATCTTTGGTAGCGGTAGACCTAAATACAGGTGAAAGGAAGTGGCACTATCAGTTAGTGCACCATGGGATTTGGGATCATGATATTCCTTGTGCGCCGATTCTGGCAGATGTTGTTATTGATGGTCGATTGCGAAAGATTGTAGCTCAACCAACGAAGCAGGCCTACCTTTATGTATTCGACCGATTGACAGGAGAGCCTATTTGGCCAATCGAAGAGCGTGCCGTTGAAATCGGTGATGTTCCGGGAGAATGGTATTCTCCAACACAGCCTTACCCAACTAAACCACCAGCTTATGACAGGCAAGGCGTTTCAGAAGCCGACCTTATCGACTTTACCCCGGAGCTTCGAGCGAAAGCGATTGAGTTGGCGAGCTGGCATAAAATGGGTCCAATATTTACACCGCCGGTGGTTAGTAATATAGATGGGCCACTTGGCACTTTGATGGCTCCAGCGACAGGAGGCGGAACAAATTGGCCTGGTGGTTCTTACGATCCGGAGACGAATATCTTGTATGTCGTCTCAAATAGTTCCGTGACTAGCTTGGCGGTAGTGCCGCCTTACTCAGGTCAGTCAGATATGGCGTACATACAGGGGAATGCTTTATCCGGACCAAGAACATCTGGAGGAGCCGGCTCTTCTGCGGGAGGAGGACGTACGGAATTCACAGCGGCGCAGCGCGAGCGACCAGTTTCATCGCGAGGTGCACCTCCGAGAAATCTACTAGTTGACCGGTTACCGTTACTTAAGCCACCTTATGGCAGACTCACGGCTATCGATTTAAGGCAGGGCGATATTGCTTGGCAGGTACCACATGGTCAAACACCAGATAGAATAGCGAATCATCCAGCGCTGTCCGATCTTGATATTTCTAGGACAGGACAAGGGGCATCAGTTGGCACATTAGTGACCAAGACGATGGTTATCGCTGGGGAGGCAGAATTGACGACTGACAATGATGGAAGTAGACGTGCAATGTTGAGAGCTTACGATAAATCTACAGGCATAGAAATCGGCGCGGTCCGAATGCCTGCCCCGCAAACTGGGTCGCCAATGACTTATATGTTTAATGGTACTCAATATATCGTCGTTGCTGTTAGTGGTACTGGAGTATCTGGACGCCTAGTCGCGTTCAGGTTATAAATCTGTGGAGTGGTCAATAGATCTTAAATTTTAAAACAATCGTAATTTAAGTTTAGTTTATTGAAGATAATTTGTTAAATCAGTATGGGATAAGAGGAATTTTTATGCACCAGAGAAGACAAATCAGTATTTTTACGACAAGTCTAATATCTTGCTTGTTATCAGTAGCAGTAATAGGGCAGACAACAATAGAAAACTACAATTCCATTACTGATGATCGTCTAATAAACCCTGAGGAAAGTAATTGGTTATCCTACCGCGGTACTTTAGATGGTTGGGGTTACAGCGGTCTCGATGAAATTAATGAGAATAATATAGATGAACTAGAACCAGTGTGGACTTTTTCGACAGGAGTATTGGGTGGTCATGAATCTCCTCCGATTGTAAATGATGGGGTTATGTTTATTACCACACCAGGGAATTTACTTTATGCGATTGAAGCCGACACGGGCGACTTACTTTGGCGATATCAGCATAATCTCCCAGAAAATTATATAGCGTTTCATCGCACAAACCGCGGTGTCGCTCTTTATGGTGATAAGGTCTACATGGCTACCTTGGATGCGCGCGTAGTAGCTCTTGATGCTGCAACCGGTGAAAAGGTCTGGGATAAGGCGGTTCAGGACAATTCATTTGGCTATTACATAACTATGGCCCCCTTGGCCATCGAAGGTAAGATCATGGTTGGCACTTCAGGGGGCGAGTTGGGTATCAGAGGCTTCGTTGTTGCTCTAGATGCCGAGACAGGTGATGAGGCATGGAGGACTTATACTGTTCCCGGACCAGGTGAACCTGGAAATGAATCTTGGCCTGGCGAATCTTGGCGTACGGGTGGGGCAGCCGTATGGATTCCAGGACACTATGACGACGAACTTGGGTTGGCGTATTTTGGTACGGGTAACCC
>MDTC01001061.1_pt1 | contig 10544 bp, 2 predicted proteins | sample 811181 | NCBI WGS metagenome assembly MDTC01 (sample SAMN05326644, study PRJNA326480) | marine metagenome | isolation source: seawater | place: Pacific Ocean: North | collected 2011 | reverse complement strand
TACTTTTTGAACTAATTGTAAACAAATTTTTAAATAATCCTTAAAAATATCTTTCAATTCTTTTAATTTTTGTTTTGCTTCCGCTCCACTTGTTTGCCCTTCTTGATAGCCAATTGGTTGAATTAAATTCATTTTAATATCTAAAAAGTATGCTGTAATATCATAATCCAAATAAGATAAATAATTTTGATTATAATGCGTATGTTCTAATATTTCAATACTAAATATATCTTGTATTGATAGTATAGCTGCATTATTTAAAATAGGACATTCATTATAATCATATAAATGTCTTAAATAATATAAAAATTTATATTTTCTATCTTTATTTAAAGTACTAAAAATTTCATTTATTATTATTGTAAATATAAATTTTGCTTGATCTTCTGAATTATTATCACCAAGTTGACTAATTATTTTATTATGTATTACTGAATCCTCTTCAAAATATGATTTTATTTTATCCTCAGTTGTGTCTTTGGGATAATTAGCAATATCTTCCTCAATTTCACTATTAATATCTTCTTGATTTGTGATTTTAATATACATTAAAATTAAAAACTCTAATACTCCTAATGATTGTTGTTTAGTATTTTTTTTATCTATTTCATCACCTGATAAATTTATATAAAAAACTTCTTGTATACCCAAACTAGGTATTATGGGCTTATATAATCTAAATTTTGAGTTATCAAGTATTTTTAAATATATCTTAAGACATTTATTAATAATCGATGTTATTATACTTTGAATACTATTTTCAATCTTACATATATTATTGATTGCTTTAATATATGTTGTATAAGTAATATTTTGTTTAGTAATATTTTCATAATCAACTTTAATAGAATTAAATTTTGATTTTTCATATTTCAAATAAATATTTGAATCAGACTTCCATATATTATTACTTACAATACATTTTATAAGATTTAAAATATAGTTTAAATTATTAATATTATTTAGTGAAAGAACTAATAATTCTAATATATTATCCATTGTAAAATTCTCATTAGCGTATAGCCTAAGAGACGACGATAAATCGTCATAATTAGAAGATTTTTCTATTAATACGGAAGGATATTCGCCTTGCTTGGAACGTTCAAGACACTTTAATGGATGATGTCTAGCATCAATAGGTTGATTATAATTAAATGTTATTATAATGAAATCAATAATCCAATTATCATTACAAGCTTCTAAAGTCTCAAATATCATGTTATCAAGATAAATATTACCTTGCTGATCTTTTTCAATTGTATCTACTAATTCTCCTACATTATATAAAAATTGGTCTATTTGATTTCTTTTTGTATCCTTTTCATATTTAGTTTGTAGATAAAATATAAATAATGAACACAAAGGAAATAATTCATTAAATAAATAATCAGGATCATCTAAAGAATTATTAAATCCATTTGTTAATAAATTCCTTATTATTCCAATAAATATATCCTCCATATATTTTTCTATTCCTATTTGTTTTAATTTATCATCAATCACTTTAATAAATTCTTCTGTAAATACCTTACTAATACCTGTAACAATAAAATACTTCTTATCTGCCAACTTTTTAAACCTATCTGGTTTAAGTTGTAACTTTGTTTTTTTATCATCAAATTCACGTTTGATACTTGTGAAACAAGTATGAATTATTTTGTCCATTAAATTATCATCATTTATATCTTCTAGTTCAGTGCCATCTTTTAAACATCTTATAATTTTTTCCATTAATGATGTACCACCGTTTGATTTATTTAAATAATCATACATACATAAATAAATATTTAAAAAATCTATAAAACATATAATAGTTTTTTTTTGTTTATTTTTTTTCTGAATTTCTTGTACGTTAGAAATATTTAAATTAAATATTATCTCTAAAAGTCTTTTCACCATGAAATATAATTTTACTGTAGCCCTGCTAGTTTTGAATATATTTGTAATTACTTTTTCACAAGGTATTTCTAATTTTTGTTCACCTCCTAATAAAGGAGGAACTATAATGACATCATCGTCATCCTCTTCTTGTAATTCAAACGTTACTCTTAAAGGTTCATCTTCTTCTTCGAGTTTAAATTCGAAATAAAATCTAGAATGTTTTTGTATGTATGAATTTTTAATGGTAATTTTACTCTTTACAGCTTTGTATGGTTTACTCTCAACAGGATCCTGGTCTATTTTAAGTTCTTTGTGGTCTATGTCATTTCTTTCACTGTCATTATGTTCTAAAGTAACAGTTATAAATTTATCCGGGTAAGGAAATAAATAAACACCATCATCAGTTTCATTTATAGTCATTTTATTTTGTTTAATATCACGGACTTTTAATTTCAGTCCACCCTGGGGTGGAGGGAGTTGTGGAGGGGGTTGTGGGGGTGGTTCATTAGGATTTTTATATTTAAAAGTTAATGTTAAATCATTATATGAATCATCATCTTCAACTGAAAATGTTATTGAAAAAGGTTCATCTGTCTCTAATTTCGTTTTTTCTATTTTTACATTAGGCTTCCTAAGCTCTGTATTTTGAGAAGGATTTACCCTTAGATTTCTATGATCTTGTAAGTCATTACCAGTGTCATCTTTTAAATAAACATATATAGGTTTATCTTTTCGAGTGAATAAATAAGTATTTTCTGTTTCTTGTTCTAATTGTTGCTTTCTTTGTGTAATCTTATTAATTTTTAAATTTTTTCTTTCAGGTCTTGGTGGTCTTGGTGGTCTTGGTTCAACACATTTGGGTGGCTTAGTAGGATTATTCCCATTTAGAAATTTTACCAAGTTAACAGCCTCATTTCCATAATATTCCTTAGCAGTCCCTGCTGTTTTAGTACTTAAAATATGATATCCATTAGGGGGTTCGTTATAGTTCCCATTTATAAATTTCTTCAACTTAATAATATCATTTCCATATTCTTCTTTTATTGCATTGTCTTTTGTATTACATAATAATTTATACATATAATATATAATATATTATATTATATTATTATATTATTATATATTATTTTACTTAAAATCTCCTAGGTCATACCCTTCTACTTTGACAAACCTAAATCCACTATCAACACTACCAAAGTTCACGTCTTTCTCAATATCATATGTTTCATTTACATTTTCATCTATAATATTTAGTTTATTTTTAGTACGATTTTCAAAAGATATTTTTTGACTTTCATTGGTACTAAAATAAAGCGCTAATAATGAAAACTCCTCGTCTGAATCTGATTGAGTAGCTGCAAGTTCTTTATAATTATCACTAAGAACTAATTTATATGTTACAATTCTACCAGACTTATGTACTTCCAATGTATCATTTTTAAATATTTTTGAGATTTTTTTTTCTAATGTATCATCTCGTTCTTTTTTGCAAAGAAAATAACAATCTTTACAAATTATATATCTGTCGTCTTTATGCATTATTGAACCCAAAACATCTTGTTTATTCGTGATAGTTGAATTTAATACTGATTCTGAAACATTGTCTAGAAACAATGCTCCAGGACTTAAATCACCTATTCCTCCTAACTGAATTGTATTATCAGCAGGCGGTGGCCCAGGGTCTTCCTTTCTAAAAATTTGTACTTGTATATCTTCATAAATTGCTCCTGCCCCTAGAACTTGAAATGTAATTATTAATTGATCTCTCAAATCATCTGATTTAATTTTCACATGGTTTGTACTATCTTTATCTTTATTATTAATATTACCATTTTCATCTTTTATTTTAATTTTGTTATGGTAAATAAAATTAGAACCATCTGAATTTTCAAATATAATTGTAAGATCTTTTTCTAAATCTACGCTATTTATTTTTTTAGGAACTGAATCATGGTCAATATCAATTTGAGCATTGCCATCTTGTGAAGATTCTTTAATTTTTAATTGTTTATTTTGTCCTGGCGGCGGTGGCGGCCCTGGCGGTGGACCATCTTCTTTTTTAGTAATTTTAACCTTTCTCTCTGAAAATGTATCATCTTGATGTTTAAATGTAAATTCTTTATTATCTACTAGTTCTTCTTTTTTGATTATAATAAAATTATTCTCATTTTCAATGTTTCCACCATCCGCAATTATTTTATTGTGATCATCTATATCTTCAAAAGAAATCTCAAGATCTTTTCCTAAATTTACTTTAGATATCACTTGATCATTATTTTCTTCTGCAATACCTGGATTCTCACCTTCTTGTTTAGCTTCAATAATTGTTAATTGTTTTATTTCACCAGGTGGTCGACATTTATCTTTAATTTTAGCTAACCAGCTTTCAAATGGTGGTAATAAATCTTTAGCATAATATTCATCATCAAACCATTTTTTAAATATACTATAGTCTCTATCTTTATAATAATCCCTCTCCATAACTTCTTGAACTTCAGGTTTTGTTGTTAAATATGTATTAATTAATTCTTTATATTTTAAGGATATATTTAAAAATTTACCGTTTGAATCTTCCTCTAATTTAGCGCATAATTGATCTTTTTTAGTTTCATCTTTTAAAGCTTCATTTATACATTTTGATATATTTTTATTATTTTTAATTATATTTTTATGTATTTTATCTAAAAAAGAGTCTTTAATTTTTTTTTTTAATTTATCACTTTCTCTTACCTCTCTCTTTAATACATTTTGCATTAAATCATTAAAAATGCTTTCAGTCATTTTTACTTCTTCTATATTAATTTCATCAGCCATATTATTATATTATATAATTATTATTTATTTTAATTTTATATTTAAATAGATTAAATCAATTATTATTTTATATATTTAAATAAGGGGACTATAAGTTCGTTCAATATTTACCCTCCAATTATTTAATGATTTTCTAATCCACATTGAATCTGGAATAGAAGAATCTTCTGTGCCAGATTCTTCTATGATGAATTTTATAGGTAAGTCTTCATAATCTTCATGTCCAATTATTATTTCAAATATTTCACCTTTGTTCTGTAGTTGCAAGAATTGATCTTTTAATTCAATCATTATCTCATTATCTCTAATAGGTTGAATAAAGTAATCATTTGGTTTATTTAAATATGTATTATTTAATTTTTGAATGTTAATTTTTGTTTTAGGATCATTAATAGGAATGGTTTCATCTCCATCTTTTACATTAATATGAATTGGTCGAAGATCTTGAGATGATAATTTATATATTCCATCTTCATTGCTGTTAATTTGTCTATAGTTACCTCCCGTACAATTCATACCTTGATAAACATCATCTATTATTAAATTCCTCTTATCTGGAGGTTCCTCCTCTGAAGATGAATCTGTAGGTGGACTTTCTTGAACTTCATGAATTTGTACTTTTATTGGTGAATAGTTTCTGTTTGAAGGAGTAAATTTAATTTTTACGCGATTTTTTAAATTAATAGAATTAATTATAAGGTAATCTGTAGAAGTTTCTCCGGCATTGATTACTCTATTTTCAATTTCAATATTCATATTGTCATGTTCATTAAATATACTATTATTCTCAGTTATTTTAAACACAATTTTAAGATCTTTATTTAAATCTACACCTTTTATTTTATTTGAATTACTTTTCACTGATAAGTTTTCATTATTCTGCTGTTCACAACTATTATGAAGTTTTAATGTTTTCAAAGAAGGCTCATCTCCTTGTTTTTCAATAATTATAACGGTTCTATTTGAAAATTTATCATCTTCATGGTTAAATACAAATTTTTTATTATTTTCTATATTTGTTTCTTTGATTATAATAAAATCCTCATAATTTTCAATTATATTACTTCTCACGTTTATTTTGTTATGATCATCCACATTTTTAAAAGTAATCTTAAGATTTTTATTTGTATTAACTTTTTCTATGACTTGATTTTTATTTTGTGTTTTAAACGTTGGATTCTCATCTTGTTGTTCAACCTTACTAATTGTTAATTGTTCTATTTCACTTTCTGTGCCAGATGTATCTGATTCAGATGTCTCTGATTCAGATGTCTCTGGTAATGGATCAACAGATCCGCAATACTTGGTGTTAATAGTTTTCCACCAATTATTTAATCCTTTTATAATAAACTCTGGATTAGGTATTTTACTAGTATTTTCAGATATTGTACAAGGTATTTTTTCTGCAAGTGAAAGCCACCACTCATCTAATTTACTTATAATAAAATTCGGTTCAGGTATTTTACTAATATTAATATCAATATCAAGTAATGAAGACATTGTAGTAATATTTTTATTAGTTTTAGAAGGAACTTTTACTTTTTTATTACATTCTATTTTAATTTTAGTATAATCAGTATTATCTTCTTCATCAGTGTTTTCAAAATTATTTGGATTTAAAAAACAATCGGTGTATCTTTCAATTATTTTAATAATATCCATAGACGATATTAAATCAATATTATTAATAGTTAATAAATCTTTATCAATATCTAAATTATGTTTCTGAATTTCAAAAAGTAATTTTAATTTATTTTCTGGAGATAATTTACTCAAACATACATGATAATCTGTAATTCCAAATGATGGTGTTGTAGATAACAAGTGTTCTTTTAGTAACTTTTTTCCAATTTTAAAAGCACTTTCAGCAATTCCTTCTTTTTTAACTTGTTCAATACTATTTGCTAATGATTTATCTAGTAAACTTTTATCTTTGCTTACTTCTTCAGCTGTCCATTGAGGTTCTAAATCATCCTCATTAAATGTTAAGAAATCACTTTCATTTGCACGCTTAAAAACAAATTTAACTACTTTACCAATATCACCCATTTTAAAAACATCTGCAATTCTAAATGTTTCTCCTTTTTGAATCTCATGTAATATTTCAGAATCTGCTGTTATATTTGGACCATCTTTATAAGTATTTAAAGTTCTTTTAGCCTTATAGTAAACCACTGGTTGGCATCTAATATTACCCCTTGAATAATTTATTTTTATTATATCATTAAATTTATCAAGTTTAAAATGTAAATGTTGAATCGATGTTTCATTATCTAAAAATTCATGAATTTTACATTTAACAATTGATAATATTTTAATTTTATCCAGTATATTTTGATGAGTTGCTTTATAAAAATTTTCTGTAATTTTATTAGTTATAGCTTTTTCTACTTTACCTTTAAAATTTGCAGTATTTGATTTTCTACTTTGACTAAATAAAAATGGTATTTTTCCAATGGCTTTACCTTTCATTTCAACTCTTATTTCTTCTAATTCCTCTTCAATATTTAAAGGATGTATATTTAAAAGTGGTTCATAGATTTTAATTGCTATTTCAGATAATAATTTACTTTTTACAGATGTTTTATTAACTAAATCTTTAAATATTTCAAAAAATTTATTTACTATTTCACTTTTAGGATTAATAAATAAGGATGTTAATTCATATATATTATTTTTTTTATGAAAATTAACAGTATCTATATCATAAATACCTTGAATTAAAAATATTAAATATAAAATTATTCCCATAGATGTTATAGGTTTTGGATCAGTTTTCCACTCTGTAATTAAACTACTATTTTTTTGAAAGTCATTGCCATCAAAATATTTATTTATATTTTTTTTTAATATGTGTTCAGTTATTATACTAGAAATATAAGCCAATGCTTTAGTTAAATTTTCCGATGTTGGTTTCAAAGTATTATATTCTTGAATAAAAGATAATAATTTAACTTTACATGTTGATTGAACATCTTTTTTATAAGAATAATTACAATTAATAAATTTTTTAGCATTTGATAATGGACCTTTGACTAACTTTCTTAATGTATTTTTAGAATGATTAATACTACTTGTACCAACTATTTCTTCTTTCTTATAAAGCTTGTTTTTATTTGCTTCATCACCATCATGTTTTAATTTAAGATCAAGATAATCTAAATTTTCAATAATTTTATTAGTATTTATATTTTTAAACATCATTAATTCTCTAATAAAATCACTATTAACTACGACAACATTTAATGAGTTGTCACCTTTTAAAAATTTACCTGATTTATGAATTTCATCCCTAAATCTATTATAACCTTCAATTCCTTCAAATGTATTATTTTCAAGTTTTAAACCCATCATATACGATTCATTTATATCAAGTCCTTCAAATAATTCATTTATTTTTTGAGCATAACAATCGCTTTTTTCTTTAGTTATATTGTAAATACTTCCATATTTTTTAGATAAGAATTGTTCGGGATCTTTTGATATATTTTTAACTGTATTCTTAATTGGTTTTAAAATTTTTGTTTCTACCCATCCTAATTTTTCATTATATTTATCCATCCATTCTTGATATGTAAATAATAATGGTATTACTGTTTTTTCTCTATCACTATTATTTTTATCTTTACAATATAAATCATAATATGGATGAACAAAACATCCACATTTAGAAGCTAAAAGTTCATTTTTAAATATATCTCTAAATCTTGTACTAAAACCAGTCGGAACCGTAATACCCTGAACAAAGTCATCGCTATTAAACTCTACCCTCATCAAGTCAGTAGTTACAGGATTTTCTTGATTTAAAGTATACACATTAAGTTGATTTTTTTTAAATTTATTCATAAACAAAGTAAATAAGTCAAATTGTTCTTGTAAGTCTATTTCTAGCATATTTGTAACTGTTAATTCAACGTCATTTAAAAATCTATTATCATGTCCAGGATTTGAAACATTTTCTTGTAAAAGTTTTAATTTAATAACAAATTCTATAGGTCTAAAATAAAATTCAACTTTATTTCCTTTTTTTAAAAGTGCTTTCAATTCTTCTAAATCTTTTTCATTTTTGTTTTTAATTTCAATTTCATCTTCATCTATTTTAATTTTTTCTATTTTAAGTGGTTTTACTTCAAAAATAAATATGCCATGAATATGTTTACTCATTTCTTCATTTATTTTTTTGTTTTCATCTGTAGGATTATTATAAACATCATATAAATTTACTGAAATACACTCATTTATATCTTTGTTTATTTTTATTGTAGGAAAACTTAACTCTTTAATTTTATTCATAAATTTTTCATCTGGTTTCATAGAATCAAAAAATTTTCTATCAGAACCATATTTACCTTTTTTTATTTGAAACCAATAATCATTATAAGCAATTACTTCAAGACAAGAAAAATTTTGTTTTATATAAAATGGTTCAGTTCCATATCGAGCATCTTGTTGCGTTTTAAAATTATTTTCAAGTTGTTCTTTATATCTTTTAAGAATGTCAATATCTTGTGTTGCGTTTAAATTATAAGTATATGTCAATGAATTTATTATGTCTCCATTAGGCTTTTCAATAGCAAATCTTCTAGGTAATTTTAGAAATATATGTATCCTATTATAAAAAAACTTATATAATTCTAGATTCTTCTTTCCAATGCCACCTCGCATTTTATTTTCATTATTTATTTTAGTTGGCTTGATAACATAATAAATCCTATCAATTGTCTTATTTTTAATTTTGTCTCCATGAGCATCTTGAACTCCTAAAGATATCATTTTAGCAGTTATCATATCACTAGGCATAGGTGAACAATAAAAATTAATATGATTAATATCTTCGCGATCTTCTAAATTTTCTAGCAAATTTTTTCCAAAAAGAAATGAATCTTGTAATCCAGATTCATTACATATTGGAGCACGAAATAATTCAGTTTGATTTGAGTTCATTGTATCTGTCAAAAGTGATTTATTTTGAAAACAAGTTTTACAAGAACTAAGTAATAATATTCTGTATTCATATTCAGGAGAAGGAGTTTCTATTTCGATATTTGTTAACATTGTTTCGATATTTGTTTTGTTATCATTTGAAAGAGTACCGCCTTGTTGTTTATTTTTATCAAGTTCTAAATTTTCATTTTGAAGTATTTCTAATAATGATATCATTTTATTAATAATATATAAAAAGATTAAAATAAAATATAATAACTTTAATATGATTACTCTTAAAGAAAAACAAAATATTGTTAAAAAATTACAGAAAATTGAATTACCTGAACAAAGAAGTCCTGAATGGTATAAAATGAGAGAAAATATGATAACAGCAAGTGATTTTGGTTCAATACTTGGAAATAGTAAATATAATTCGTCTAAAAGTGTTTTAAAACAAAAATGTGGATTAGGTAAAAAATTTACTGGAAATGAATATACACGTTGGGGTGTTAAATATGAAGAAGTAGCTACTGAAATATATAGAATTAAAAATAATACAACAGTTATTGAATTTGGATGTCTTCAACATCCGAAATATTCATTTTTAGGAGCCTCTCCTGATGGAATTACACCTGATGGAATAATGTTAGAAATAAAAGTTCCTAAAACAAGGGAATTTAAAGAAAATAATATTCCACCTCATTATTATGATCAAATGCAAGGTCAGTTAGAAGTTTGTGATTTATACGAATGTGATTTTTTACAATGTAAAATAGAAGAATATTTAAATGAAAATTCATATTTAGAAGACAAAAATTCAGAATTTAAGGGTGCTATTATTGAATATATAGATGAAAATAATGAACTTCAATTCATTTATTCGAAAGTAAATATTAATAAAAAAGATTTAGATAAATGGATAT
>MDTC01222060.1_pt1 | contig 10545 bp, 10 predicted proteins | sample 811181 | NCBI WGS metagenome assembly MDTC01 (sample SAMN05326644, study PRJNA326480) | marine metagenome | isolation source: seawater | place: Pacific Ocean: North | collected 2011 | reverse complement strand
GCTATCAGCAAGATCGGGAATCCGGTTCCGTATTCGTCATAATGGATTTCTGCATCGTTTGTTTGAAAGCTGGCCATAAGGCATGTTAGCTGAGATTGAAGCTCAGGCATCTTGAAAATAGTTGCCGCAATCATCTAATCGGTTGCGGCTACCAGGCTTTCCTTTGTGGGCGTTGGTTGGTTCGTTCGCGATGATGAATGGTTTCTGTTGCGTCTGCCTCAGAAATCTAAGCCATTTTGATACGTGGGGATCTGAAAACTAGCGCATGGCTATCGTGACCCGCTTAGGCTTTTGGTTAGAGAGCAAATCGCACGCAAGTAAATTGATACTCACATGTTAGAGGTTCGCGATACTGACTGTTAGTCCCAAGGAACTTCGCGGGAGAAGAGATCGCCTACTAGGTGTGCATTCGCTTGAGCTATTAGACCTGCTGCTATGGATTGTAAAAATTTTTAATGAAACTGCGATGAGAGCATCGAGGCAGCCGGTGTAGCTAGCGACTGATTAATTTTCATGCACGATTATTCGGTTTGAATTCGATGAAGGGTCCACATCTTCGAGATCGAGGAGTTTCTAAAATCTCACTGGATCATCCTTGATCAGCTAAATGGCGTCTACTCTTTTTCTGAGACCGAGCTTCGGCAGATCAAACGAATAGGAAGAGAATTGAACTATGGAAACTAGTACTTGGGTAGCGATGAGTGAATCTAATAATGCTTCAATTCGTATAAGTGGGTTAGCGTACCTGCTAGCCAGTTCAGCTCTCATGGCGATTATTGCATTTGCTGACACTGACCCGCTGCAGTTTCCCTTGTTCATAATGGTAGTCGGAACTGCAATGTATGGAATCATGTCATTTGAGTTCGGGATGCAAAATGGACTTGGACTGCGAGCGAGTATGCCTAGCGAAATAGCTGATACTCAAATTGGTAGAGATGCCGAGAAGGCTCCGTTTACGTTATTTCGAATCACTAACTTTGCGTTAGTAACTCTTGTCGCTGTAGGGCAGATAACAGTTCTCTTTTGAAATAAAAAGCCTTGTTTCGATATAGCACGAAGTGTGGAATCGTGATCGCGGCATTGCAATTCCGTTATGTGAGACCTTCGATCAGAACCCCAGATAGCTCGAGATTTCTTATTTGCTCGGCGTCGTAACCGAGTTTGCTTTGCAATACTTGACGATTGTGTTCTCCAAGTAATGGTGCCGCTAGCTCAGGTAATTCACCTTGAATGCTGAACTTCCAGGGAAAACCTGGGATAGGCACAGAACCAATAATTGGGTCATCAACCCATCTGACCATGTCTCGGGCTTTGAAATGTGGGTGATCAATGGCATCTATCGGACTGAGTATTGGGCTTGCAGGAACTCGATGTTTTTCTAGATGGTCTAGTAGAGCCTCATCGTTTGTGAACGCCGACATCCAGTCTTCGATAAGTAGGATTAGTTCATCGCGGCGGCTGGCGCGATCTGGCATATCGGCGTAACGGGGATCATCGATCAAATCCGGTCGTTCCATCGCTTTGCACATATTTTCCCACTGGAAATCAAGAGCGATGATCACAATCCAGCTTTCGGGTCCTTGGAATACCCCGACCGGGAAAACTAATTCATGATGCTGCCCCATACGTTTCGGTACGAAATCTCCTTCGCTCAGATGCCAAGCCTCGAGCGCGATTTCGTGATGATGAAATAGGCAGTCGACCATAGATAGATCTATGAATTGTCCTTGTCCTGTCTTTTCACGATGATATAGAGCGTAGCCCAGGCCAGCGAAGCCATGAACAGCCGCATTGTTATCTGAAATAGCGCTCCACACAACGCCAGGAGGATCAGTGGGTGACCCGGTCATGTGCATTAGGCCTGACGCGGCCTGAGCCATAAAATCAAAACCAGGTTTGTTTGCCCAGGGCCCTGTCCGGCCGAAAGCTGAAACAGAAAGGTAGATGATGCTAGGGTTTAGCGCCCGAATTGAGTCGTAGTCCAGGCCACGACGCTTCAAGACATCCGCAGTCCCAAAATTTTCCAGAACGATGTCGGCTTTACTAACTAGAGCTTTTGCTATGTCAATAGCTTCGCTATGTTCCCAATTCAGAGCAACACTTTTCTTACCCCGGTTATGTTGAATAAAAAATCCGCTCCTGTCATCTTTCATGACAGGGAGAAGTCGGCCCCCATCACCAACAGGACCGATTTCTATCTTGGTTATGTCGGCTCCCATCTCAGCCATCATGCGGCTGACTCCTGCGCCAGCCAGGTATTGACTGAAATCGACTACGTGGACACCATCAAGCATCAGGGTTCCTTGATCCTCAGCCACCCGACCCCCCAGTCGTTAACCTGTGAAATAAACATAGTCAAAGAAAAGCGATCCTGATCAAAAAAGTCGAAAGGATCACCACAGAGCGAATTGCACAATTCCAGTATTGGCTCAGTTTCAGTCTCAAGAACCGACATTCCCGACGGCAGTTATCAATCCAGTAATTAACCCGAAGAATCGTTGGTTTTTTTGAGTTGTAGATGGAACCGCGAGAGTCAGTTGAAGGTATCAACCTATGCCTATGGAATAGACGCTTTGAAGCCAAAAGCAAAATGAGTGTTTAGATGGCTATGGGTACCCAAAAATCTATGAGATAATTTTTTGGTACCCAACCAAAGGCTTAGCTATGAAAATGGATTCGGAAGACTATATTGATATTCTCTCAGCGAGAGCAGCAGACGCTCGTGCCATAATCATGTTCTTTGCCGTCTTCCATACTGGACTGCTTGTGGTGTTGGGATTTGCAGGCACTGGGTTGCAAGACTCGGGAACCCAACTTGCATTAACAGCTGTAACGGTCCTTACTTCGATTTGGACGTTGTTCTTCCTTGACGACTGTATGCAAGATATTTTTGCCTGCGGGAAAGACCTTTCTGATGGTTCCGAAGATTTTAAAGCCAGCCACATTGGCCGCCGTTTCATAGCAGTTCCACTACCTGCGTTTAGGGTCGTGAGCGCAATTGTCATAGCGTTAATAGTCGTGGCTGAAGTAATAGCCATCTACTAGCGGTGACACAATCGTATAAACGGAAGCATTCTGTAAGAGCCTCTTAAGAACGGTTCAGATTAGAAGAAGCCACGAAGTGAAAGCAGCGCGTTTGTCTAATGGTGCAACCGATCGATACCTGCTTGAAAACAAGATTCTCAGCGGGTTATTAAAATTCTGCCCAGTGGGCTGTAAAAGTGACAGCTCGGAAGAATTCAGGCGGACATCAACTCACTTGAAATAGGATCCTGAGATGGGAACCAACGCTCATCGCATTAGTGCTGAACCCGACCGGTTCGCAGCAGTTCACATCTCTCAGGGATTTCGGGTTGGCGATCTTGTCTTCGTGTCAGGACAGGCTGCGGTAAACGAACATGGTGAAGTTGTTGGTATCGGAGACTTCACTGCCCAGGCCCGCCAGGCCGTGCGAAATCTTGCGAGCGTTCTGAACGCAGCGGGATCGAGTCTGGACCAGGTGATCAAGGTAACCATTTTCGTGACCGATATGTCTCATTTTCCTAAGGTGGTCGAATTGCGTCAAGAGGTGTTTAGCGAGCCGTATCCCGCTGACACAATTTGTGAGGTTCGGGCCCTGGCGTATCCTGAGCTTATGTTCGAGATCGAAGCGGTAGCGCTCGCCGATGGTCGAACTATCGATGCGATAAAGATCTAAATAGGCAGATACTTCAGAACGAAATAGTTATTGCAAATAGGAGGAACTCGGTAATAAATAACTCTCTTGCGGGTGCTGAGTTGGGTTAATGAATCGGCTAGCTGTAGGAGGTGCAAAAGTAGCGAGACGTTTCCCGATTGGCGCGAATAGGTACATCTCACGCTTTCGTCCTCAAAGGCACAGGCAATATACTAGCGTGTAGCCATGACTGAGACCGCAGGGCGGAGGGCTCCGGGACAGACGGTTCAGGAGGTGTTGCGAGCGGATTCAATCGCTCCTCCCGAAGTGCTGCTGCGTGAATACCCACCTAAATATTTAGACAATCATGAGATATCGGCCGATCGCTACCTGACGCAAGAATGGCATGACCTCGAGGTTGAGCATGTTTGGCGCAAAGTATGGCAGATGGCTTGTCGGCTTGAAGAGCTGAAAATCGTAGGCGATCATGTGGTGTACGAAGTAGCTACCGAATCAGTCATAGTCGTCAGAACCGGTGCAGAAGCTCATGATGTGCGTGCGTATATCAATTCCTGTCTTCACCGTGGCACGCAACTGCGTAGTGAAGGAGGAAACGTTCAAAGGTTTAGGTGTCCTTTTCATGGCTTTACATGGGATTTAGAAGGCCAGCTCGTGCATGTTCCAAATAGCTGGGATTTTCCGGATGTTGTCCCCCAAGAATTTTGTCTTCCAGAGGCGCAAATAGGTTTTTGGGGCGGGTTTGTTTTCATTAACTTTGATGCGGATTGCGAACCATTCGATAGCTATATCGAGGTCCTTGACGATGAGTTTAAGTACTTCCCACTTGAAGATCGTTGGAAAGCCGCCCACGTTGAAAAGGTGATGCCCTGCAATTGGAAACTTGCACTCGAAGCGTTCATTGAGAGTTTCCATATTGGAGTAACGCATCCTCAAACAGCGGCTTATGTTGCTGATGCCAACACGCAATATGACATCTTTCCCGGTTCACGTCACGTCAACCGGATGATCACTTTGGAAGGAATCCCTAGCCCTAACTTGGGTAGCGTTCCCGCTGAGGAAACCATCCGCAAAATGCAACGCGACGTTCCGTTCCATGGAGGAGAACAGATCGTTCCTCAAACAGGAGATCGTGTACGCGATCTTTTAGCGGAGCGAGCCAGAGAAAAGCTGGGGGCATCGGCTCGAGCAGATATGAGCGACCTGTCAACCTCTGAAACTCTTGATGCCATCGAGTACTTCTTGTTTCCGAATCTTGTTCCATGGGCAGGACAAGGGGTACCGATTTGTTACCGTTTTCGACCTAACGGAAATGATCCACACAGCTGCATTATGGAAATAATGTTGCTGTTTGCTAAACCAGATGAGGGTGATCCACCGCCTCCACCTCCCACAGTGAAACTCACCCTTGAAGATTCATGGAGCAACGCTCCGGTTCTAGGGGGTGCGGGAATGGTCGTCGACCAAGACACAGATAACTTGATCCGGATTCAGCGAGGTCTGCAGGCCAACAAACGGGGGTCGTTGACTTTGGCGGCATATCAAGAAAGTCGGATTCGTCACTTCCATGAAACCCTTGAACATTACTTGGGTCTCTAGCAAGAACAAAATACAGGGCGCTCGCCAGATGAGAAGAAAGTACAAGACTGAGAACGCGTGTGCGAAACGTTATAGGTAGTCAATTACCTGATGTCCGCATAATAATAGAGTGACTGAGTCTTCGGCCCCTAAACGGTTCAACCCCGGGAATCCGTAATGGTTCCTCAACGGACTTGATGTACGTTGAAACTGGTCAACTGCTGCTTGCAAGATAAGCGTTCCGGCGAGTACGGTCCGACAATGGCTGTTGACATGGTCTATTGTCATTTTGAGCAGGGGCAGTGTGTATTCAGTGTTTGAATCCAGCCAGTACGAGTTGATTGATTTCGGTGCTGGAAGAAAACTCGAGCGTTTTGGCACAGAACTGTTGGATCGGCCTAGTCCGGCTGCTGATGGTGTCGCAATCTTAGATCCTAGTTTGTGGGGGAAAGCTTCGGCCCGCTTTGACGTTGATCGAAGTGGCAAGGGTCGATGGAGCAAGGGAACATCTCGTACCTTGCCTGCTGATGTCGGAGCGGTGCCATGGTCAGTTCGCCACGAAGGCAGTCACCTGTTGATGCAGCTTGGAGCTTCAGGAAACATTGGGTTGTTTCCCGAACAAGCATGCAACTGGGACTGGATTGCGAAACAGGTTAGTCATTGCGGCAGCAGGCTGCCTTCCGGCCGCCCTCGTGTTCTGAATCTCTTTGCCTACACAGGCGCCGCCAGCCTCGCCGCTGCGATAGCGGGCGCTGAGGTGACTCACGTCGATTCATCGGGACCAACTGTGGCGTGGGCAAAGCGAAATGCCGAGGCATCGGGACTTGGGGATCTGCCTATTCGTTGGCTTGTGGAGGACGCCATGAAGTTCATAGAGCGTGAGTGCCGGCGTGGGAACTATTACGATGGTGTGATTGCTGATCCACCGACATATGGTCATGGGCCGAATGGTCAACCGTTTAAGTTTAAGCAGCATCTCGGATCGTTATTGGAACTATGCGGTGAACTACTCGGGGTATCGGTTGGAGGGCCTACCGACACTCAAAACCAGAGTGTCAACTTGGTGGTCCCGAGTGGCCGATTTCTTTTGTTTAGTTGCCACGCCCCTGGGTTTGGTTCGACTGAAGCTGTGTCAGCGGTATCTAGGGTGTTGCACAATTCTAGTGGTGCTCAGATTACTGGTCGTCCTTTGGTTCTTGAGTCCAGAGATGGGCGTAAGTTAGATGCTGGGGTCGCAGTGCGATGGAGCGCTCCGTCTCGCTGATTCAGACAGTCGATTTGTGCGTCCAGATTGTTCGGCCTGAAGGAGAGTTCGCAGACCGATTCATCCTCATGCTCGAGGAGATCAGATGGTTCGTTTTGTTAGGAGTTTTTGTCTCGGTCTGGTGCCTGTTCGTCCATGAGTTCTGGAAGTTGATGATACTGGAAGCTAAGTAATGCTGTGTTGCTTAAGTTGATCTCGTCTATCAATCTGAAATGTCTACGTTCCTAGTTAAGGTCGCCAGGGATTGCCTGATCCCTTCATGGTAGGTGCGGCAAAAGCTGGGCGCTAGTAGCTCTTTAATGATGGTCTTGACACAGTTATGCGTATCGAAATAATAAAAGGTCCAAGTAAGTATTTTCTTGCTGTAGACGCTTATGGCTAGGGCTTATCTTTCGACCTGTGGCTTGAAAGCCGAAAGGCCTCGGTGCTGTTGTCGTCTGTCGCTCTCAAACTTCCCCCGGAAGCTGCGAGCTCTATCATGTATGTTGAAATCAGGAATCACTCAGAGCCAATGGGAAGTGCACAGTATGAAGTTCGGTTTAATGGCTGCGAATTTAATGGGAAATGTTGAAGGGGCTGCGGTGGCAGAAATCGCTCGTGCTGCTGAAGAGGTTGGGTTCCATTCTATTTGGGTCGCAGAACATGCAGTTGTGCCGGTTGAATACGCATCCACTTACCCATATGACGAGGGAGGTCGCCTGTTTAAAGGTTCGAGCCAACTCGACATTGCTGATCCTTTGATCTGGCTTGCCTTCGCGGCCGCTGTGACGACAAAGATTCGTCTAGCAACAGGAATTCTTATTCTTCCTCAACGCAACCCTGTCGTTGCGGCTAAAGAGATTGCAAGCCTCGATCGACTTAGTAATGGGCGATTAGACCTAGGTATTGGGTCAGGATGGTTACGAGAAGAATTTGATGCGTTAGGTGTTCCGTTTGAAGCCCGTGGAGCCCGAACAGATGAGTATCTTCGTGCTCTTCGTGTTCTTTGGTCAGATACAGAAGCTGAATTTCATGGGGAATTCGTTGATTTTGCTCCCGTGTATTGCCAACCCAAGCCAAGTCAAAGTGCGATACCAATACTGGTCGGGGGGCATTCAGATCGGGCTGCGCGAAGAGCCGGAGAGTTAGGAGACGTGTTCTTCCCGGCGGAACGACCAGTCGAAACACTCGAGGCGCTTTACTCAGCGGTAAAGCAGTACGCCGACGATGCAGGTCGAGACCCTTCAGCTATCGAGCTGTGGACTACCTCAACGGGGGATCGCGAACATTTAGAGCAACTTATCGAAGTTGGTGTTACTCAGGTAATGGTTCCAGCGCGATCTCCTGAACAGCTCCAAGGTCGATACGCCCAACTTATTGTTGATTACAGCACCAGGTGAAAATTGTTGATGTATCTGTAGTACCGACAACGCTGATCAGATGATGACGGGCGGTCTTGGGCCTATGCGCGTAGCTCAAGGGCTAGGCAAGCCAGAATATTGAAGGTAGTTTCGTGAAGGTAAGTCGTTTGGCTTGCCTTCACAGATAGGTGGATAGCAGTGTCTCATCATGTGGTAGTGAAATTTCCTTGCAAAGAAGGTAAAGGCGAAGAGTTTCTGAGCGTGTTGAAAGAAGCCCTTGTGGATACCAGAGCGTTTGAAGGCGTTCAGCTAGTGGACGTCTATGTAGATGCCGATAACCCCGATGACATAATCCTTTTGGAAGAGTTTGATGCGCGAGCCAACCAAGAGGCTTATTTAGGATGGAGAATGGAAACGGGCATGCTTGATCTCATTGGCCCATTCATGGCTGGTGCACCAACTTTCACGCACCTAGAACCAAGAGATATCTAAAGCGGGCATTAAGAAGAAAATATCTGATTAGGTATTGGGCTAAGTTATTTTCTAACGAAGTCGCCTATGGCTTTGGTTTCTCAATTAAGGAGATAGCCCAATGCTTTTTCAAATTGACTATTCAGTATTTCAAGCCAGTAGGAGCGATGCGCTCACTGCTTTCGGGACGTTCACCCAAGAACAACTCGAATCATTGTTGGACGACCACGGTGTTGAACTTATTGGGCGTTGGCACTGCCTGGGTGAAGGAACCGGAACAATGATCGTAGAAACAAATGACGCCACGAAACTTACTGCGTTTCAACTTGCTTGGGCTGCTGTCTGCGACATGCGAGCCAAGCCAGTAATGACTGATGTGCCAGCGCGTGAAGCTATCCAAAAATATTTTATGGCTTAGATCTTATAGATATGTATGGAGACTCTCCACTGCTGCAATCTTATTCCTCGGCGAGAAATGATCCCGCCAAGGCTCGTGGTGAATCAGGTGCTCAGGTGCAAAAACTTTAAGAAAATTTGCGTATCGAAGTGATGGAGGTCGTTAGCTAATGGGCCTCAAAACCTTGTTTCTTGCTGTTAATACTGTGTTGCGTGTCGGTGTGCTGAGCCTCGGAACAATGTGACAAGGCCGCCCCTGGGGAGCGACCTTGTCATTCATCTACATGATTTTTTAGCTACCAACAAATGCTGGTCACTTACGCGATAGGTGGTGAATCAGCAACCGCCATTTTCTTTGTCCCAAGCACAATTGGGGGATCCGCCGTTACCATCCACAATATCGCCGACGATGTTCCAGGTTTGACCAGTCGCATCAAATTTACTGAAATCGGAGCCCTCGATCGCAAAAGCGTCTTTTGCTCCGTCAAGCTCGTAGGCCACACCATCCATCATTAGAGGATGGTAAATATCGATGCTGCGAGCAGCTAGCATGACGTTGGTTCGGCTCATTCCCCCTGGCAATTCGTTCGCTACACGAAGCGTTTCAGTCCATGGATAAGCGAAAAAATAACCGGTTGCCAGAAGTGAAATAGATGGATCGAGTCCGCCAGCTGTCAAAGTGTCGTTAAGGAACGCTATAAACGGCTCATCTGTGTACTGAGGATCCGTTGAGTCTTTCACACCTCCGCCGACAACCCACCAGCTATCCGCTGCCATTCCAGCCGGAGCCATATATGCAGCGATGGCCTTGCAGACAGAGGGAGTGAAGGCAGCAGAAAGACGCTCAAGAAGACCTGAAGCCTCCACTTCTTGAATTGCCAACAGGCATGGGTTGCCTGCGGTCATTGAAATGAATACGTCAGGGTCAAACGCAGCAATAGTTGTTACCTCGTTAGTCAATGTCGGCGCAGCCGGATCGTGGCGGACAGGAAGGTATTCACTTATGACATCAGGGTTATTCTCGGCGTAATATTCGAAGCCCTTTTCGTATGCTAAGCCGAAATCGTTATCCATCACCAAACCTGCAACCTTGACTGGTAGCTCATCGGCAAGGTTGCTTTTAATCCAAGTACCCCATAAAACAGCCTCAGTCAGATAGGACATTTGATGACTGGTAGTCCATGGATGGTTAACTGGATCGCCCCATGCTGGGTGACCTGAAGCGTAAAACAAGTGAGGTACGCATTCTGAGTTGATCTTGTCATACACCGCTAGACCATTCGGTGAACCAAGACCGTGTAGGGCGAAAATGTTCGCTGACTCAATTAGTTCGTCTACGAACTCAATGGTTTGTGCCGCAACGTAACCATCATCCTTGATAATCATTTTGAGGTCTCTGCCGCCGATGCCACCGAGTTCATTGTTAATCCAGTTCCAATAGTTCTCCCAACCTACTGAAATGTTGCCGTAAGCAGCAAGGTTTCCTGACTGCACGGTCGTCTGCCCAACTCGAAGCTCATCATCAAGAAGACCAGTAGTATCTGACCAGTCTGCTGGGCAGCTATTGAGATCAGCCTCATATCCAGCTGGACCGCGCAGAATATTGTCACTGCCCACGCCCCATTCGCCATCGTTCATTTTCTCGGTGATCTCATTGATCATGACTTGTCGGTTGTAGTCGGCTTCTTCCCAGATGCCATCAAGGGTGGATCGATCGAAGATAGGAGCATCATCATCTACTTCTTCTCCCGCGTCACCACCCGATACGGCTTTTTCGATGGCGTCTTGTGATAGCCCGCCACCTTCGTCCTCTTGTTCTTCTT
>MDTC01123098.1_pt1 | contig 10545 bp, 10 predicted proteins | sample 811181 | NCBI WGS metagenome assembly MDTC01 (sample SAMN05326644, study PRJNA326480) | marine metagenome | isolation source: seawater | place: Pacific Ocean: North | collected 2011 | reverse complement strand
AGCCATAAACAAAAATATTGTAAAGGCAAAGTCCATTTTTAAATATGAAATGTAACACCCGCTTGTGAGGACTCGAACCCCAATTGCTTGATCCGAAGTCAAGTGTGTTATCCATTACACTACAAGCGGATTGAGATATTCTATCATTAATAGTTACAATTATCTTAATGGAGAGAAAACTTTACATAGATAAATCCTGCAAGATTTGCCTCAGATATGCTTCGTATATTGAATCGGAAAAATCCTGCGAAATAGAAATCCGAGATATCAAGAGTTTAAGTGAAGATTTATGTCTAAAAGATGAAATGATATTTGAATCTAATAATGAATACTTTTATGGTTTTGATGCAATAATAAAGTCAATGGAAGTCAGAAAAAAATCATCTATAATCACCAAACTCCTAAAAGCTATACCAACTTACCTTAGTAGGAACATATATAAATTTATTACAAGAAATAGACATCAAATCAGTAAATTACTCGACATAATCAAACCAAAATCTTAGTCGATTTTTTTGAGGATTGTATGAATCAAGTTTCTTTATCTCATCCTTCGGTAAAACTCGATTAAGAGCTCCATTCGAATTGAAATACAAGTGGGACTTGAACACGTCTTCTATCTCTTTGGCCTTTAGTACATTGGGTGCAACTAGATAAACATCTTTTTTAACAATTAAAACTCTGGGGTAAGTTTTATATTTCTTTAAGTACGATTTAATACTTGTTTCCAATGAAGAACCGACAATCAACGGACTCTCTCCACAATATAATAATTGATCAGGATTTAAAGGTTTTATAAAATTCTTGGAATTTTTTAAATTAATAAATTTCGTTAGAATTGCGTCTTCGCTGTAACAACATATTAAATTTTCGTATGAGTTTCTCCATAAGATTTGAGATATTTCTGTAGTCAACTTATATCGGCTTAAGTTTATTTTTAAATAATTTTCAAATTGTTTAACAATTTTCTCCACACTCTGTATCAACTCCAACTTGTTATCTGAGGAGCAGATTAAGCCATGATTTTCTAAAAAAACAATAATAGTATTATCTCTTTTTAACTTGTCCTGTTCGACAGATACAACATTGATTATTTCAGTAGCAAGAGATATTCCCGGAGTTCTATAACTAACATAATAGATGCTTTCTCCCTTTCGTTTCGTTGAGAATATTTTATTAAAAATTTCTCTTGATTTTCTATTAACGGACACCATATTGACAGCAACAGGATGGATATGAATAGTAAACTTTTTCATAATTGAATGAGCAAGAGTTTCAATGGAGGGACTACCTCCATCCAAGGTAGAGTCTTTTAATATTTTGAAAGATTTTTTTTCTATAGAATCAGTAATTTTATTCCCTCTTGCGCTGTGTAAAAAATTCACAAGCTTATCATTATCTACAATTGTATATCCATTCTTTAGGGTAACTTCAGATAGAGAATACCCACTGGATTTTATAAACATTTTTTTGTTTGATTTAACAGAAGAGTTGCCACCAGCAGCTTGAGTCAAGTCGAATCTCTGTCCAAAATATTTAGAAATCTCAACCAAATCTTTTAATAAATCTTTATTTTTTTGAGCCACTCTTGGTTCTCCAAGTGCCAATTCAAAGTTTTCGTTAATCCTTGATCGATATTTGTTTTGGGAGTCCATCCGATTAATTTTTTTGTTTTCGTTATATTGGCACATGTATAAAAAACATCTTCTGGTCGCAAAGGTTTCTTCTTAATCTTTGTTTTTTTTCCCGATAGTTCTGATATTTTACCAATAAGATAGTTGATTGATACGGGTTTATTGTTTCCAAAGTTCAGCACATTATATCCTTTCAATTTTAGCGATTTGTATATACCAGAAACAACATCATCAACATATGTAAAGTCTCTCTTTTGTCGTCCAGTGCCGAACAAATTAATTGTTTTTGAAGTAATAGAAGACTGGATAAATATAAATGGACTCATATCTGGTCTACCAGCAGGCCCATAGACAGTAAAAAATCGTAATATACTAATGTTTTGCCCATGAAGCATATGGTAAGCATAAAGTAAAGTCTCAGAGGCTTTCTTTGAGGCAGCATAATTTGAAAGCGGCTTACTCGTATCAGTATTAACATTAAAGCTCCTATCCTTACTACCGCCGTAAACACTTGATGTCGAGGCATGAATAAAATTTTGAATCCCGTAGGTATTTGCTAGTTGAATCAAATTAAGAACACCCATTACATTAGATTGATAATAGGAGTATGGATCTGCGGTTGATTTTCTCACACCAGTCCTAGCAGCTAGATTAACTATTGCATTAAGCTTGTTTGATTGAAAATTTTTTCTAAAATATCTTTTGAGAGTTGCAGGTGATGAGATATCGAGTTTGTTAAAATGAAAATTTTTTCTACTAATTAGCTGAGAAATTCTCCATTGTTTAATTTTTTTATCATAATTATCATTTAAATCGTCTATACCATAAACTTCAAAACCTTTTCTAAGTAAAAAGTCAGAAAAGTGATATCCAATGAATCCAGCAGCACCCGTTAATAAAACTTTTTTCATTTCCTCAAGAATATAACCTAGTTTAGCCTATTTTTAAAAACCCATAATCTCTGACCAAAGAATCCCACAGATACAGAAACACATAAAGCTACAAAATAAGCAAGATTTATATCTTGAAAATAATCATAAGCCAAGTGATTAGCGCCAACATTGATTATCAAAACAATGCAATACAAAGTTACGTATCGTCTAAGATCATCAAAGAAGCCCGCGGTCGATTTAAAGGTCCACAATCGATTTCCATTAAAAGATATATTGAGACCCAAAAAAGTTGATATACCTTTGGCTATATCCATATCGATTACGGGCAAGAGTAAATTGTATAGACCGTAATCTCCTGCTAGAGCCACTACACCTACCCCGGCCCACTTATAAGTTTTGGAATCCAGCAAGAGTGAATAAAAATAACGGAAGATTTTAATCATTGAATTGTCAAGGATAATAAAGTTAATTACATAATTAGTCAAACTATTACATTTATTGGTAATATTAATGTTAAATTAAATGAATATAGAATTACAACATGGCTCACAAATCAAATAAAATTAGTTTTGGTCAAAATGAAAAATTTGTCTTTTTCGTGACAATTGTCGGTCTGATTTACTCTATAATTTCCAACTCGTATTTTGATACAAATGGTTTTTTAACATCAGACTCGACTCATTTTCTCAAACTGGCTCAGTCATTAAGAGACAATAATGGTTTGGATGTTTATTCGTGGACTAATAGTGGGGACAAACAATTCTTTAGTACATGGCCTATCGGCTACCCCATGTTAATATATCTGGTTTCTAATATATCTCAGCTAGATGTTTTTTGGTCTTCAAAGATAGCTAATATAATTTGCGCTATCTTAATTATTTTTTCAGTTAGACGATATTTAAAAGTAGGCTTCTCTATAATTGGAATTATTTTTCTATCGGGAAGTTTCTTAAATATTTTTTCTTATACCTCAACAGAGACCTTGTTCGCACTTGGTTTAGTCTTGTATATACTAAGAATCTGCGAACTCGAAAATAATCAATCCAAGAAAAATTTACTTTATGTGTGTCTTGCTTTTGTTCTAACATTTACAAGTCGGTACATAGGAGCGTACCTATTAATATTTAATCTTTTATTGATACTCATAGCTTTTAAAAATCAAAAAAGGTATTCAAAGTACCTTCTAGTATTGCTAATTTTCTCATCATTATATGTCTGTGGTTATCTGCTAATTAATAAGATAGCATCAGGATACATAACGTATTCGCACGCTTACATGACCTATGAATCCTGGCAAACTATATCGACCCAATTCATAAAAAAGATATTTGAGGAAATGAACTTGGTCATGGCCAGTGTAAGATTTGGCGAAAACTCAATAGTTGCCACTATATCGTCAATATTATCCTTATATTTAGCATATTTACTATTTGCATACTTATCAAAAAAGAAAACTTTGGATTTGACTCTGAATAATATTGCGAATCATTTTTTATATTCGGGATTTCTATATTTAGGCATAGTTTTCGTCTGGAGACTAATTATCTGGTTTTCTCCATTTTCATACAGAATATTATTCCCATCAACGTTATTAATTACATTGGGATTGCTATTCAAACTTCTTTCAAAAAATGATACATATTCTCAGGGATTCAAAAAAATTTATCTAGCGCTATGCGCCATAGCTATATTTTCATTTTCTTTTAATATAGTTTATAAACAGTTCTCTTTCGAAGGGATAAATTACAATCAAAAAGTTGGAGAGATTACAAAGAAATACAGGGAAATGAAACCAGGGAGTGTAGTAATTTTCGGAGAAAGGCACTTAGACTATTTAAGACAAGATATTATTCCGATAAAACCATATTATTTGCCATTATTTAGCAAAATTGAAACTAAAGAAGAATTCAATCAAAGAATAAAAGGATTTAAAAAAATATATTTTAATATTCCGAGTTTTTGTCAGAAACCGTATGACACATTATCGGGCGATCGGGGCTTAGATTGTCTATCCGAGAATAAGAGGATCCATTCTTTCGACAAAGAGATTGTTGGCTTTATAAAGGAAAATTCAACGAAAGGTATCTTCGAGGTTAGGCAAATAAGATGAAATTTGATGACATCAAAAAAAGAATACTAAAAAACTACAAATTGCTGGTATCAACTAAGATAATCAGCGGATTAGCGTCAGTAATAACACTTTTACTAATAGCAAGATTTCTTGGAGTTAAGGAATTTGGAGTTTTTGCAATGGTAATTTCCAGCGTAGAGATATTAAATATACTCTTCAGCTTCAGAGTATGGGATACCACAGTTAAATTTATTGGAGACAATGCAACCAATAAGCAAAATATCTCTAGCTATATATCTTTTTCAATGCTGGTCTCTTTCTTTTCCTCTTTATTGTCTCTAATGCTTATTTTCTTTCTTGCCGATTGGGTGACCTATCATCTCTTTGGCGATTTGAATATTACTACACTCCCTGGTTTTTATTCTATCAATTTCCTTGCTAAGCTGATATCCATATACGCCTTCTCCGTCTTGTTTATTTCTATAAATGATAATTTTGATGGAATATTGAGAACTTATAATCAATATAATTCGATTCTTAAAATAAATATTATTACAAACCTATCAAGATTAGTTCTGGTTGCTTTATCCATATACTACTATGGAACATTAATAAAAATATTCATTTGTTTTGTTCTAGCTTTTGCAATTGGAACACTATTAAGATTTATTTACTTAACAAGAGCTTTAAATAAAGAAGAAATTGATTTCGAACTATCTCATTCTCTCAACCATTCTGAACAATTTGATTATCTAAAGTTTATGTCAAATGCTCATTTTTCTAACATACTTAATCTGGCTAACGACAAAAATCTTGGAGTATTAGTGGTAGGTTACTTTGTTGGGCCTTTCTATGCAGGTCTATATAGGGTAGCAAGAGCAATAACTAAGATCATAAGGAGGATAATGGATCCTGCTCTTGAAATTATATTCCCAGAATTTGTTAAATTAAATACGGAAAAAGACTTTCAAAACTATAAAAAAGTAATAGTAGAGTCTGTAAAAATGCTTTTGTTTTCTTCGTCAATTGTAGGGCTAGGCATATACGTATTTTCTTCAGAGATTATTGTATTATTTTTTGGCACAGAATACATACAAGCAGAGTCCGCACTATTTATCCTAATAATTGCAATGATTATTCATAATGGAATTTATTGGATTAATCCATCAATGCTAGCTCTGGGAAGAGCTAAGTATCTTACAATCATAACTATAATAACAGCCTTAATTTACTGCTCATCCCTATTCTACCTAGTTAGAGCTATGCAACATGATGGAGCAGCTTTATCTTTGGTTATAAGAAATTTATCCATATTAGTTATAGGAACTTGTTTTTATATTAAAGTGATTAAAGAAAAACTTTCTTAGGACTTATTGATTTTCTTCTAGGAATCTCTCAGCATCAATCGCTGCCATACAGCCAGAACCAGCCGCTGTAATAGCCTGGCGATATATACTATCCTGTACATCGCCTGCCGCAAAAACTCCTTTTAAGTTTGTTTTAGAAGATTTTCCTTTAGTTGCAATATAGCCGTTCTCATCCATATCAATTTTATTGATAAACAATTCTGTATTTGGATTGTGTCCAATAGCGACAAATATTCCTTCAGTGTCAATCTTCGTAATTTCATTTGTCTTCACATCCTTATATAAAAATGAGCTCACACCATCTTTCTGAGTGCCAATAATTTCTTGTAATTCCGCATTCCAAAGAAAATTAATTTTCGGGTTTGACATGGCTCTATCTTGCATTATTTTTGATGCCCGAAGTTGTTCTCTCCTGTGGACAATCGTAACTTCCTCGGCAAATTTGGTAAGAAAATTAGCTTCTTCTATTGCACTATCCCCGCCACCAATTACATGAATTTTTTTATTTTTATAAAAGAACCCATCACAAGTCGCACATGTTGAAACTCCTTTGCCTATCAAATTTGATTCACCGGGTACATCCAGAAGTTTTGCGGTTGCTCCAGTTGCAATAATTATTGAATCAGCAGATATCTGCTTCTCATTAACCGTTAAACAATATGGATACAAATCAAAATCCACTTTTTCAACTTGAGCTGCAATACAATTAGCTCCAAATCTTTTAGCTTGCTCTCGCAGTAAATCCATTAAATTAGGACCCATTATTCCACTAGGAAAACCTGGAAAATTTTCAACATCAGTAGTCATGGTCAATTGACCACCCGCCTGAAATCCCTCAAAGATTAAAGGCTCAAGATTGGCTCTAGCTGCGTAAATTGCAGAGGTTAATCCCGCAGCTCCTGAGCCGATGATTACGATTTTATTTTTTAATTTCAATTCCATATCAACATTACTATAATAAACAAAAAATTCGTAAGTAGTTACACGTAATGTATCTTATTTTATAAATCTAACAACAAAAATCAACTCTGGAGGATGGATGACCCAACTTGGATTCACCGAATTAATAGAATTCTTTAAGAAAGAAAATTTCGTATTTGAATTAAAAAATCAGTCTTTAATAAGGGTATCAGGCAAGGACCATGTCAAATTTTTGAATGGGGTTTCAAGCAATGAAGTCAAAAATTTATTACAAGGCGAATCTAACTATAGTCTAATACTGACCAACAAAGGAAAGATTTTATTCGATATTTGCCTATTTAAAATCGACGATAATTCGATGTACATACAAACTAATTCGAATCAAATTGGTTCTTTAATAAAATATATTGCACAATACAAAATGTCTCTTGACGTCGAAGTAAATGATTTGTCAGAAAATTACAAAATATTCAAAAGTAAAAGTCATAACATAGAGAACGAGACTAATTTTAGTTCACCGCTTCCTTTGGAAGAAGATTTTAGAACCATATTCATTCAGAAAAATCATAAAAAAACATTTCAATCTCCCACAATAGATGACAAGCTATATGTTCAATGGAAAATAATTAATGGAGTACCTAGTTATCCATATGAAATTAATTCTAGCATAATACCTATCGAGGCCAATATGTGGTCAGCTATCAGTTTTACAAAGGGTTGCTATATTGGTCAAGAAATAATTGCACGAATAAGATATAGAGGACAGACGAAGAGAACACTTGCTTGTATTAAATCTAAGAAGGATATTAAAATCAATGATGCCATTGCAAATAACCAAGGTAAAAATATTGGACAAGTTTCAAGTAAAACTTGTATATCTAAAGATAACTGCACTTTTGCATTGGGTTTCGTGGACTACAATGAAAACATAGCTGAAAATAAAATATTCTTACTTGGTAACGAGGCTTTTGTGGTGAAAAACAACTATCAAATCAAAAATATCAAGAGCCTAGAAGTATAGGCTATTTTGTTGAGGTTTTAGCAATAATTTCTTGTATCTGATTTTGAAAATCTTGTAGGCCGTCTGCAGGAACGACCACGCTAGACCGGCCACCACTTACTTCAGTAATTCTTAAATACTGACCCTTGTGATTCTCCTTTAAATCAAAGAAGAATCTCTTAGTTTCAATATCAAGTTGCGCACTAAACACATCCTTAGTTTGATTATTTTTATCAGTTGCCATCTAATTATAAAGGCTATGCGTTTGGATTTTCGAAAACCATAGCAATGCCTTGACCACCACCAACACACAAAGATACCAATCCTCTTTTTGCGTTTCTTCGTTGCATTTCATGAAGAAGTTTAACAACTAGAATTGTACCAGATGCTCCAATCGGATGACCAAGAGCTACTGCTCCTCCATTTACATTTAACTTATCCTCAGGAATTGGAAAATCGCTTAATACAGCAAGTGCTTGAGCGGCAAAAGCTTCGTTTAATTCAACTAAATCTATATCATCAATTGTCAAATCAGCCTTAGCCAGTGCCTTAGTCATTGCCGCAACAGGAGCAATGCCCATAATAGATGGATCAACGCCCGCAACAGCAAATGAAATAATTTCACCAACTGGGTTAAGATTTAATTCTTTTGCTTTTGCCTCCGATGAAACCAACATAGCGGCAGCTCCATCGTTAATACCTGATGCATTACCAGCGGTTACTGTGCCTTCAGGCGTAAAAACTGGCCTCAGCCTACTTAATGCGGCCATTGATACCTCTCTAGGATGCTCATCAATGTCAAATACGCCCTTTTTTAACTGAACAGGTACGATTTCTTTTTTGAATACTCCCGCTCTTATTGCTTTTTTTGCTTTTCCTTGGCTACCAATGGCAAATTGATCTTGTTGCTCTCTAGTAATTTTGTATTGTTCCGCAAGGTTCTCAGCAGTAATCCCCATATGGTAGTCGTTAAAGATGTCCCAAAGTCCATCATATACCATACCATCCAATACATTATCTTTTCCATTTATAGCCATTCTATAGCCATACCTCGCCTTAGGTAAAAGAAAGGGAGCTAAATTCATATTTTCTATACCTCCAGCAATAACTAAATCCGAATCTCCAGCTTTAATTGCTTGAGCAGCATTTGCAATAGACTGAACACCTGAAGCGCAAACACGATTTAAAGTATAGGATGGGGTATCGTAATCAAGGCCAGCTCCTAAAGCAACCTGCCTGGCAGGGTTTTGCCCTTGACCTGCTCCCAATATGTTACCCAAAACACACTCGTCAATCTGAGTTGGGTCAACCCCCGTTTTACTCAAGATTTCTTTAACAACAGTAACGCCTAAGTCTACCGCTGGAACATCTTGGAGAGTACCCCCAAAAGTCCCAATGGCCGTACGCAAAGGCTCACTCACAACTACTTTTGTAGACATCTAACTTCCCCCTTTATTGTATATCTTCCAAACTTCTGATAAAGATATTAAAAAAATTAATATTTTCTATTTTACCAAATTATAAGAAATAATAAACAATTAATTAATTTAAGAGTATCATTGATTAGATATACATGATGAGGATATGTCTTATTTATGGTGGTAAGTCGGTAGAGCACGAGATATCTATCGTTTCAGCCAATTCCATTCTTAATAATATAGATAGAAAGAAATACAAAATAAATGGCATATACGTCACGCGAAATGGCTCATTTAAGGAAGCAAGGATTGTTAAAAAGAAGGGCAGGCTTGAGCTTCGACCAACCAAAAACAAGATAGTCTTTTCACTTGGCAGAACAAGGCCAGTTTCAATAGAAAACAATAACAAAATTATTAGAAATATAAATATTGATATATATTTTCCGGTTATTCACGGTACAGGCGGAGAAGATGGTTCGATTCAGGGACTGTTAAGAACAATCGATAAACCCTACGTGGGAAGCAACACAGGTAGTTCCGCTATTTGTATGGACAAAATCTTAACTAAAAGAATTCTTACAAGCGTGAATATACGAACCGCTTCATTTATCGAAATTAAAAAAGACGAATGGAAAGAGAAACAGAAAAAGATTGTGACCGATATATCGAGTAGAATTAAATTCCCTTGTTTTGTTAAAGTGGCAAATCTCGGATCCAGCGTCGGGATTTATAAAGTGAAAACAAAAAAGGAGTTAATTTTAAAAATTAGGCAAGCTTTTACTTTTTCTACCAAAATTTTTATAGAAGAGGCGGTTATAGATCCAGACGAAATCGAGGTAAGCGTATTGGGAAATCAAGATTGTATCGTATCGAGTCCTGGATTAGTAATTCCGTCCTCGGAATTCTATGATTATAACGCTAAATATATTGATGGAAAATCTAGATTTGAAATACCATTCAGAAAATCTCAAAAGAAGAAAGCTCTAAACAATGAAATACGGCAGGGTGCCATTAAAGCTTATAGGACTATAGGCTGTGAAGGAATGGCAAGAATTGATTTCTTATATGGAAAAACAAAAAATATTAAGACTCCAAGGCTGTTTATGAGTGAGATAAATACCATTCCTGGTTTTACCGCAATCAGCATGTACCCAAAGCTACTAGAATATAGCGGAGTAGCGTATAAGAAGCTAATTGACAATCTCATTACATTGGCAATAAAGAGGTATCAAGCAGAGAGT
>MDTC01113099.1_pt1 | contig 10545 bp, 7 predicted proteins | sample 811181 | NCBI WGS metagenome assembly MDTC01 (sample SAMN05326644, study PRJNA326480) | marine metagenome | isolation source: seawater | place: Pacific Ocean: North | collected 2011 | reverse complement strand
CGGGTGCTCGACGAGCCGCGCTCCATGGCCGGCCGCTGGGACGTCGTGCTGATGGACCTCGACCTGCCCGGGGCCAGCGGGATCGAGGGGATCCGGAGGGTCAAGGCGAAGTTTCCGAACGTGGCGGTGCTGGTGTGCACGGTGTTCGAGGACCCGGCGACCATCGTCGAGGCGATCGCCGCGGGGGCGGATGGCTACGTGCTCAAGTCCGTCCGCTTCGACGAGCTGGTCGATCAGATCCGGGTGGTGTCGGCGGGCGGGGCGAGCCTGTCGGCGCCGGTCGCGCGGACCCTGGTCGACGTGGTCCGCCGCCAGCACGACGCGACCTCGCCGGCGTCTCCGACCCGACTCGACCTCACCGATCGCGAGCGCGACGTGCTGCGCTGCCTCGTCGACGGGCTCACCTACAAGGAGTCCGCCACCCGGCTGGGGGTCAGCCCCCACACCGTGCGCACCCACATCCGCGCGCTCTACAAGAAGCTGCAGGTCAGCAATGTCGCCGAGGCCGTGAACCGGGCCATCCGCGAACGGCTGACCTAGACCTCGGCCCAGTCGTCCTCGGGACCCAGATCGTCGTCCTCGGGGTCCAGCGCGACCACGCCGGCCTCGCGCTCCCGCACCAGGGTGAAGCCCATGTAGAGGATGACGACGAGCAGTCGGGTGACGGCCTCGATCATCGCGCGCTTCGTGACCTCGCGCTCGATCTCGACGTCCACCTGGCTGCCGCCGGACCGGCGCCGCTTCTTCCGGCGTCGACGCTCCTGGCGGGGCTCGTCCTCGTACGCCTCGTCGACGCCGTCGTCGAAGGAAGCCTCAGCGTCGTTGACGGGCTCTTCGTCGTACTCGTCGCTGGCATGCACGGAAACGCGCGGCATGGGTACTCCGGGGACCTGCCCAGCATGACCCAGGACCGGTCGCGGATCAAGCGAGCCACGCCACGAACGGCGCTACTCCTCGCGGTCGCCCAGCCCCTTGACGCCCTGGCGGATCGCCTCCTCCAGCGAGGCCTCGCGGTAGCCCTCTGGAGTCGCGATGCTGAAGTCCGCGGCTTCGTCGAGGCGGGCCCAGCCCTGGTAGCGGACGGCGACGGAGAGGTCGACGGCGGGCACCTCGACCTCGACCCGCTCGGGCAGGCGCTGGCCGTCCAGGGTGGTCCAGCCCTCGTAGCTGGCCTGGATCAGGAGGCTCTGCTGCTTGTCGCGGGCCGTGAGGCGCACGGGGAGCTTGTCGGCGGGGTCCATGACCGCCTCGACGATCACGCCGTCCGGGCCCTCGAGCACCGCCTGGATGCCGTCCTCGACCGCGGTGATGTCGCGCACCGGGGCGTCGTCGAAGGGCAGGTCCCCGACCAGCATGGCCAGCAGATCGTCGACCCCTGCGGCCCCACCGGTCGCCTCGCGGAGCAGGGCCTCGCCGTCGGTCGCGACGTAGTGCACCTTGTCCTTGGTGATGGTGGCGCTGGCGCCGTCGCCGTCGGATGCCAGGGTGGCGAGCACGCCGCCGATGGGTCCGAAGATGATGATCTGGCCCTTGCCCGGACGGTCCATGCGCAGGCCCCCGCCGGTGGTGCCGGACAGGTCCAGGGGCTTGCTGCGCAGGCGGATCTGGAAGCGGGCCTGCACGTCGTCGGGCACAGGCCGGGTGCGCACGTCGTCGAGCAGCGCGGTGCCGTCGCCGAGGAGCTGGGGAGGCTTCTTCTTCCCGCAGCCCGGAGCGAGCAGCACCAGCGAGAAGAGGAGGAGCGAAGCCCTCATCGGGGCCCCAGGTCGCGTCCCAGGCCGCGCTGGGACAGGGCGCGCTGCACGGCGGGGGACAGGGGATCGGCCTCCGCGGCGCGGCGCAGCCACGGGTCTTCCTCGTCGGCGGGGGCATGGCGAGCGCGCAGCAGCATCGCGTCCTCGTTGCAGCGGTCGAGGGCGGTCACCCGGTCGAGCGAAGACTCGAGCGCCGCGGGATCGGCCTGGGCCAGAGCGAGCCACGCTACCGGATCGGCGGGCTGCCGTGCGGTCCACTCCCGCGCGAGGCGGCGAGCCTCGGCCCGGTGGCCCCCTTCGAGCGCGTCAGCGAGCGCGTCTGCCGTCACCGCGGAGTCCAGGGAGCCCGCGTGCTCGGCGGGCAGGCGGATGACCTCGTCCGGCGCGGGGGGCGCCTCGTCGTGCAGGCGCAGCCCCTTCACCTGCACGAGATCGGTGCGCATGCCGGGCAGGTGGTGCAGGAGCGCGGCGGCGCGGGCGACGTCGGCCTGGTGGCTCGGGTTGGCGTCGAGCCAGGTCTGCAGGGCGGCGGGCTCCAGGCGGCCCATGCCGAGGAGCAGCACCTGGCCCCAGGTCCACGCCGGGTGGTCGCGGTCGAGGGTGGAGAGCGCGCGCTCGGCCTCGTCATCGCGGACCAGGGACAGGTGGGCGAGGGCGGCGACCAGGTTGGCCCAGTCGTCGGCGGGGCGCAGGGCGGTGAGCTCCAGGGTGCGCTCGGGACGGCCGGCCCGCAGCCACATCAGGGCGGTGCGAGCGATCGCGTCATCCTCGGGCACGGGCAGGTCCAGGGCGGGCTCGACCAGGCGGGGCAGTCCGTCGGGCGCGGGACCGACGCCGTCGAGGTCCAGGGTGCGCTCGAGCAGGGACGGGTCGCCCACCTGCGCAGCCAGCTCGGCGACCTCGCGGCGGACGAAGGGATCGCCCAGGTTGGCGCCGCGGGCCCAGGTCCAGGCGGTGCGGTAGCGGCACGAGGCGTCCGCCGCGTCCACCAGGCGCTCGACCACGTCGCGGGCGCGGTCCGGGGCGACGTCGGCCACGTAGACCAGGTCGTCGAGGGTGGTGTCCGGTCGGTCCAGGCGCCAGGCCATGCGACCGCGGTGCAGGCGGTCGACCGGGTCGGTCAGGGGCAGGGCCTCCCAGCGGGCGAAGATCCGCAGTGCAGGCTCCAGATCCGGCTCGGCGCCGTCCGGTGCGGCGACGTACGCCTCGTCCAGGAGCAGGCGCACCAGCCACTCGTGGGTGGCGGCATCCGCGCCCAGCAACACCGCGCGCTCCAGGTGTGCGCGCTCGCCGGACGCGTCGCCAGCACGCTTGTCGAGCATGGCCAGGCCGGTGTGGGGCTCCCAGCGCTCGGGATCGCGCTCGAGGCTCTGCAGCCAGGCACCCCGCGCGTCGTCCCAGCGGCGGTGTCGCATGTAGAAGCGGGCCAGGTGGTCGTGGGTGACGGCCCGGCGACCGTCCTTGCGCGTCAGCCACTGCAGGGCGCGCTCGGCCTCCTGCAGGTCTCCCCGGCCCTCGGCGACCTGGGCGCGCAGGTACCAGCCCCGCGCCTCGGCGGTCGGCGGAGGGGGCTCGGCCTCGGTCGCGGCGACCGGGGGCACGTCCGCGCGGGACGCACACCCGCCGAGCGTGGCCAGCGCCACGACCGACAACACAAGCGCTGGTCTGCGAACGAAATGCATCGAGGTCTCCCTATCTCGTCGGCTGGCCCCCGGGGGCGCGCCGTGCCACCCTGCGGTCATGTCCCGATCCTTCGCCTGGCTCGCTGCTGTCGGGGCGGGCCTGTGCTTCGGACTCGCTCCCTTGCACGGCCCCGTCGGACCGGTCCTGTGGCTCATCGGCCTGGCGGCGCTCGCGCTTACAGTCCGCGGCGACGTGCGGGCGGATCTGGCGCGCGGATCCATTGTCGGCGTGCTCTGGTACGGGATCTCCCTGCGCTGGGTCGCGCTCGAGTGGGTGGAGCTCGACGGCTCCCTCTCCCTGCCATGGGTGTCCTGGCTCGCCGTGACGGTGCTGCAAGCGAGCGTCGTCGCCGTGGGAACGGGGCTCGCCGGAGCGATCCGCGCGCGGGGCTGGCCCCTGCCGACAGCGCTTGCGATCGGGCTCTCGGCAGCGGAGGTCGTCGCGCCCTGGGTCCAGCCGCTCCCCGGCGGCATCCCGCTCTACCTCGCCCCGGTCCAGCCCCTGCTCTGGCCCGCCGCGTGGCTCGGCCTGCCCGGCCTGCTCCTGGTCGTGGGTGTGTGGGCAGGACTGCAGGTCCAACGCCCGATCTGGGGCGCTGGTGTCTTGGCGGTGTGGCTCGGCGCAGGGCTCGTGCAGCCGGTGCCCGAGGCCGGCCGCACGCTCTCGGTGGGCCTGGTGCAGCCGAACTTCGGAGCCTTCGAGGCCCGGCAGGCGAGCACGGCGGATGCACGGCGGGATCGCCTGCGGGATCTGGTTCGTGCGGCCGCGGCCCAGGGAGCGGACGTCGTGGTCACCCCCGAGCTGGTCTGGCCCGACCCGCTCTCCCCGGGTCGGTCGAGCACGGCGCGCGCGCTCTCCACCCTGCCGGACACGCCGATCGTGCTCGGCGCCGGACTGGGCGAGGACCCGCCTTCCAACAGCCTCGTCGTCGTGGTGGACGGGGCGATCGCCGGGGTGCAGGACAAGGTGCACCTGGTGCCCCTCACCGAGCGCGCCGTCCTGGGCCTGGGCAGGGACCGCTACCGGCCGGGCGTCGGCCGGGTGCTGCTGCCGGTCGCGGGCACGCGGGCCATCGGGCTCGTCTGCTACGAGGACGTCGTGCCGTCGGCCGCCCGGGGATGGGGTCAGGCAGAGTGGGCCATCGCCGCGTCCAACGACGCCTGGCTGGGGGTGGGGCCCGGCTCGCGGGAGCACGAGGCGGGCACGCGCCTGCTCGCCGTGCGCACCGGTCGGACGGTGGTGCGTCCCACCACCAACGGTCGCTCGGCGGTGTTCGACCCGAGCGGACGCCGCCGCTGGCACGCTCCCTACGTCGACGGCGACGCAGAGGGCGTGCAGGGTCTCGCCACCGTCATCCCCATCGAGGTGCGCACGCCGTGGTTCGCCGCCGCCGACGTCGAGCCGTGGCTCTTCGTGGTGCTGGCGTTGCTCGGCGGGATCGGCGCCTCGTGGTCGCCGTGGCCGAAGCCGCGAGAGGGCGCGGAGCCTCCGAGCTGACCGTGGCCGCTACTCCGGCGCCGACGCCCCGGCCTTCCGGCCCGTCGTGTCCACCCCGGGGTCGAAGGGCTGCAGGCCGAAGAGGTTCTCGACGCCGATGCCGGTCAGGCCCTCCTCGGGCTCCAGATCGGCGTTGTTGCGCAGGGTCAGGGTGATCTGGCCGAGGGCCTGGGCGTGGGCGAGGGCCTCCGCCTCGTTCGGGCTGACCGCGAGGGTGACCGTGTTCGCGCGGCGCTGGGCCTTGCGGCGCTCGGCGCGGGTCTTCTCGTCGAGGTTGACGTCCTTCTCCGAGGGGCGCTCCGCGTCGTTGCCCACGCCGAGGACCAGCACCGCCTGCTCCAGGTAGTGGGTCTCGGGCTGGGTGCCGTCCTCGGGGAAGAAGGTGACCATGACGTCGACGTAGTCCCACGGCTGCAGGAAGCCGGACACCGCGCGACCGCCGGCCGCGTCGATGGCGATGGCGCGCTGGCCCCGGGGCACGATGGCGTTCAGGCCGACGCCCTTCTTCTCGTTGGCGAGCCGCTCCTCGCGGATGAACTCGTTCGCGAGAATGCGCTCGCGAGGCATCTTCCCGACGACCTGCTCGTAGTTCTTGAACAGGTTCGACTCGGGGCCGCCGTTCATGAACAGGTACTTGGGCGAGATCTCGACGATGAACAGGTCGTTCTCGGTGATCTGGATGCCCTGGTGCAGCTCGGCGCCCGCGACGATGTAGGTCTCGACGGGATCGACCCGCTCGGCCTCGGCGATGCGGCGCTGGTAGAGGAAGTACAGCTGCACGACGACGACGCCGGCGGCGATGGCGCCGATACCGGCGATGCCGAGGAAGATGAGCGCGCGAAGGCGGGTGTTGCCCTGGTTGGCCATGTGGCGACTCCAGCAGTTTGGACCAGACTAGCGCATGCGGTGGGCGCAGGTCTTTCGCGGGGCGAACAGGGGCGGGGATTCGACGTCGGGCTCGATCTCGGGCTCGGGCTCGACCTCGGGCTCGATGTCGATCTCGATCTCGGTCGTAGGGGGGGAGCCTGGAATGTGCGCGCGATCTGCCCTGCCCCCACCACGAAGGCACGGAGACGCGGAGGGCCACGGAGAAGGGAGTGGCGGGGCGGCTGGAGTCGTGCTGGCGGCGGGGTCGAATGGACCCGATGAGCTGGGCGCTTCAGACGGCCGTCCTCTCACTCGTGGCGTCGCAACCGAGAGGACGAGCGCTCGGCCGGAACGAGCGATCGAGGACTCGAATCCACGACACCAGCAGGACCCTCCCCGCCCCCTGCACTCCCCTCTCCGTGAACCTCCGTGAACCTCCGTGGACCTCCGATCCTCCGTGGTAGGTGTGCTTCTTCCCCGTAAATTCCCAAGCCGGCACATCGTGTCGGCGGACCGGACCGTGACGTCGACCTTCCCGAGATCTACGCCCTGCGTTCCGCCACGCGGCGATCGACTCGATTCCCCTACAACGCATCCTCGAACAGGCTCCGCAGCTCGTCGGCGTTCAGGCTCTTCACGAAGCCGCCGTCGCTGCCAAGCGCCACCTCGGCCAGCTCGCGCTTGGACTCCTGCAGCTCCAGGATCCGCTCCTCGACGCTGTTCTCCGCGATGAAGCGGCAGCTGACGACGGGCTTGTCCTGGCCGATCCGGTGGGCGCGGTCGGTGGCCTGCTGCTCGACGGCGGGGTTCCACCAGGGGTCGAGGTGCACGACGTAGTCGGCGGCGGTCAGGTTGAGACCGGTGCCGCCGGCCTTGAGCGAGAGCAGGAAGATGGGTGGGCCGTCTTCGTGCTGGAAGGCGTCGATGACCTGCTGGCGGTTGCGGGTGCTGCCGTCGAGGCGGACCCAGTCGAGGCCGAGCGCCTTCAGGCGCGGCTCCACCCGGTCGAGCAGGCCGGTCCACTGGCTGAAGATCAGCAGCTTGTGGTCCTTGTCGACCACGTCCACCAGCAGCTCCTCCAGGCGGTCGAGCTTGCAGCTGGGCGCGCCCTGGCCGGCCTCGCCGGGGAGCAGCGAGGGATCGCAGCAGGCCTGGCGCATGCGCAGGAGCGCCTCGAGGACCTGGAAGGTGGAGCGACCGACGCCCCGCTCGGCGATGGCGCGCTGCACGTCGGCCCGGGCGGCCATGCGGACCGCGTCGTACACGGTGCGCTGGGCGGTCGACATCTCGCAGCGGATGACCATCTCGGTGAGCTCGGGCAGCTCCGGGGCGACCTGCTGCTTGAGGCGGCGCAGCACGTAGGGCTTCACGCGACGATGCAGGTCTTCCCTGGCTTTCGGGCTACCCGCCTCGATGGGCTTCACGAAGCGCTCGCGGAAGGACTCGAGGCTGCCGAGCAGGCCGGGCATCAGGAAGCGGAAGAGGCTCCACAGCTCCTCGAGGCGGTTCTCGACGGGCGTACCGGTGAGGCACAGGCGGTGGTCGGCGGGGATCCGGGTCGCCGCGCGGGCGGTCTGGCTGGACGGGTTCTTGATGGCCTGGGCCTCGTCCAGCACGACGTAGTTCCAGCCGTGCTCGCGCAGGGCGTCCAGGTCCAGGCGCAGGAGCGCGTAGCTGGTGAGCGTGAGGTCGCTCTGGTCCAGCTTGCGATCGGGGCCGTGGTAGACGTTGACCGTGAGGTGCGGGGTGAACTTCGCCGCCTCGCGCTGCCAGTTCCGGATGACCGAGGTGGGCGCGACGATGAGGTTCTTGCCGCCCGCGTTCGCCAGCGCGACCAGGGCCTGGATCGTCTTTCCGAGGCCCATGTCGTCGGCCAGGATGCCGTGGATGTCCATCTGCTGGAGGAAGGACAGCCAGCGGAAGCCGGCGAGCTGGTAGGGGCGGAGCTCGCCCTGGAACTGCGCGGGGATGGGGACCTCGGGCAGGCCCTCGTTGCTCTCCACGAAGTCGCGCAGGCGCGTCAGATCCGAGGGCACCTGGTGCTTGTTGCCCTCGAGCAGCTCGACCAGGGCGGCGGTGGCGTTGCGGTCGACCCGGCCCTTGGCGTCGCGGGCCTCCAGCAGCTCGCGCAGGACCGCACCGTGCTCCTGGAGCCAGCCGGCAGGCAGCGGTGCAAATCCACCTTGGAACAGGGGAACCAGCGAGCGGCCTGCCTTCCACGCCTCGAGCACCGCCCACGGATCCGCCTCGCCGAGGTCGCCCTCGAACTGCACGTCGAGCTCCCAGGACGGGCGGCCCTGGTCGTCGTCGTGGCGGATGATCTCGAAGTGGGGCTCGACCGGGGCGTCGACCACGGCGAAGCGCTCCTCCTCGGGAACGCCGTGCACCGGGCCGTCGTGGCGCTTGAGGCTGCCGGTGAGGAAGTCGGCGGCGTGCTCCGGCGGCAGGACCCGCTTGATGCCGACCGGAATGCCCGTCTTCTGCTGGAAGGTGCGCACGACCATGCGCTCCCGGCCGAGGTCGCGGGCGGGCACGACATCACCGAGGGGCTTGAGGATGCCCTCCTCCACCCTGGCCACCGCGGGATCGCCGTACTCGACCATGGCGAGCACCTGCAGGCCCAGGGGTACCTCGTCCAGGTAGACCGCCACCCGGGGCTCGAGCTGATCCCCCTCGGGCAGGCGGTCCGTGTGCACGACCACCGGGATCTGCAGCCGCAGCCGCGGCAGGACCTCGTTGACGAGGAGGTGCATCTGCTCGGGCTCGTAGCGGACGCCGCGGGTGAGCTGCTTGCGCTGCTGGGGGGACAGCTCGCCGTGGCTCGTCGGGTGCAGGGTGTTGCCGACCAGGGTGGCGCCGCGGAAGAGGCGGTCGATGCCCGAGGGGCGGAACAGGCCGACCTTGAAGCCCTCGTCCTCGTCGAGCACGCGGACCTCGAAGCGCACGTCCTCCGGAGAGAGGTTGACCGGCTTTCCGTCGAGGGTGGCGTCGGCCTTGCCCTCGAGGAAGCGGAGCAGGCGGCGCGTCGTCTCGCCGGGCAGGGCGCCGCCAGCGTGCATGGCCAGCAGCGTCTCCGCCTGGGCGTCTCCGCGGGTGCCCATGACGTCGTTCTCGGACAGGGTGCCCTTGAGCGGCGTGACCCGTCCGTCACCCCACAGGATGTCGCGCTCGAGGAAGAGGTCCGGTCCCTTGGAAGTGAGGTTGTACCGGATCTTCACCTTGTAGCGCGGGGCGGCCTCGGGCAGGGCGCCGGACTTGACCATCGACTGGTTCAGCGCGATGAGCGAGGCCACCACCGGCGTGCTCCACCCGGCCGGCGTGGTCTTGTCCGTGTCGCACTCGAAGTCGCCGTCCGCCGGCCAGATCCAGACGTCCATGGGCAGGGCCTTGCCCTTCATCTTGACCTGCAGGTGGATCTCGTCGCCCTCCTGCGAGATGCCCTGGACGGCACCTCCACGAGCGAGATCCACCGCCTCGGACCACATCCGGGACGGCACCGCGCGACGGGCGCGCTGGAGCAGTGCGTCGATGCTCATCCCCGATCCTCCCCGCAAGCGTTAGCACGCACCCGCGACGTCACAAGCACGGAGGACTCGTGGACGCAGGCTCGGCGCAGACCGCCCTGGTACGCCCTCGGATACCCCTGCCTCACCACGTCGAAGACCCCGCTGAGCTGGTCGCTGTGCTGCGGACCTGGCCTGCGGCGAACCAGATCCACTGGATGCGTAGCCTGGGAGCGTCCCAGCTGAAGCGCCTGTGGAACCTCTCGCTGCAGTCTGACGCGATCTTGCCCGTCGAGGCCTTCGCCACGGACGCGGTCACCATCTGCCCCGGGAAGAACCACCTGCCGGTGTTCTGCTGGTTCGAGAAGCGCTTTGCGAAGGTCGGCGACCAGGTGGTCGGGTACAACGAGACCGGCTGGGAAAAACTCTTCGTCGGCGCGGGCCACTTCACGGTGCACCCGGTGGAGGGCCAGCCGGCCGAGGTGCTCATCGACTACGGGCGCCCCCCCGAGCGCACCCACCCCGACTTCCCGCCCCTGTCGGACAACCAGCGCCTGGGCGGCTGGCCGGCACCGCTGGAGCGGATCGTGTACGGCGGCGGCATGCGGGATCGCCTGCGGCGGGTCGGGGGCTCGCTGCTGATCGGCACCAGCGTGGTCGACGGGTTCAGCCTGCAGAAGGGGGCGTTTTTCGCCCTTCATCTTCCCGAGGAGAACCTCGGGGGCCAGTGAGTCTGGCGGTCAGGGCCCAGCCAGCAAGGTTGCAGAGTGGCTGCATGCAACTGTAGTCTGCATCACGGTTGGTGGTGCAAGTCTGCTGCAATGCATTGTGACGATTCCGACCTGGCCTGAATCGACGAAATTCGTGAGACGGGACGAGTCAGTCGTTCATTCGACACAGAATTCAGGGGTCATTATTGCTTGCATGCAAGGTGCTCACGAGAGCGCTGTCGCAAGGAGCCGACCATGAAGACCCTCACCCCGACCCTCGCCGTGTTCGCCCTGCTGCTGGGCGCGCCCCTGACTGCCTTCGCCGGTCCTGGCGCCTGGCACCGCGTCAGCGATGGAAAGGTGGAGGAGATCCCCGGTGGCGCCATGCTGAACGAGCGCCTGGACCAGCACGTCGACAACGCCCGCGACGACATCGATCGGGCGAAGGAGCTGCGAGAGGCCGAGCGCGCACGCCTGAAGGATGCTCGCCGGCACCGTCGCCAGATGCGCGCGGATCGCTTCCGTGCCCGG
>MDTC01031756.1_pt1 | contig 10545 bp, 9 predicted proteins | sample 811181 | NCBI WGS metagenome assembly MDTC01 (sample SAMN05326644, study PRJNA326480) | marine metagenome | isolation source: seawater | place: Pacific Ocean: North | collected 2011 | reverse complement strand
TATGGGAATGCTATCTTTTCCACTCGAAAGTGAAATATCAAGGCAGATTTATCAATTTTTTAATTCAATAAAATTTTAAAAGTTGATACTAATAAATTTAGTATTAAATGAAAAAAATACAAATCTCACCCTCAATATTATCAGCTGATTTTAGTCAATTAGGAAATGAAATTAAAAGGCTAGAGAAAGGTGGGGCTGATTTAATACACGTTGATGTAATGGATGGTCATTTTGTTCCAAATTTAACTATAGGTCCCCCAGTAATTAAAGCTTTAAAAAAAAATTGTTCTTTAAAATTTGACGTTCATTTAATGATATCGCCAGTTCATAAGTATATTGATGTTTATTCTGATGCAGGAGCTGATATCATAACTATTCACCCAGAGGCAACGGAAGATTTGTCTGCTTCAATTCTCAAAATAAAAGATTTGGGAAAAAAAGTGGGGGTTTCATTAAATCCAGATACAAAAGTAAACGTTATTGAAAATTATTTAAATCAAATTGATTTGGTTTTGATTATGAGTGTAAACCCTGGTTTTGGTGGTCAAAAATTTATGCCAAAAGTGCTTGATAAGATAAAAGAGTTAAAAATAATTCAAAAAAAACAAAATATAGACTTTGATATTGAAATTGATGGTGGAATTAATTTTGAAAATTCAAAAATTGCGATTCAAGCAGGTGCTAATATTTTAGTCTCAGGAACTACAGTATTTAAAAGTAATAATGGAGACATAAAAAAAAATATAGATTTACTAAAATCAAAATAATTTAATGATTTTAAGAAATCCCTTTAGTTTCGTAAGTAGTTTTTTTAAAAATATAAGTAATCAAATTAGAAATATTTATTTAAATTCAAATTTTTATGACAAAAGTATTTCTAAAATTTCTAATAAAAATTTGATTTATAAACCAAGCCCTCATTTACTTTCATCACTTATCAGATATCAAACACAAAAAATTAATGTTAATGATATTTCGACTGATGATTTGTGGCAAAATGAAAATATAAGTAATAAATATTTTAAAAAATTAAATAATTTTTATTGGTTCTTTACATTAGATTTAAAATCATCAAAAAAGAACACGCAAAAAATAATATATGATTGGATCAATAAAAACTATGCATACAACTCAAAAAGTTGGGAATTTGATCTAACTTCTAAAAGAATCATAGCTTGGCTTTCTAATCATAATTTAACTATTGATAATAGTGATGAAGACTACTTAAATTTGTTTAATAGAATGATACAAAAACAAACTAATCACTTGATAAATGAAGTAAATAATTCAAAAAAAATTGATGATAAGATAATTGGATGTGCCGCAATTATATTAGTTGGCCTTTGCTATAAAGATGAAAAAAAATATCTTTCTTATGGATTGAATTTATTAAAAAGAATTTCAAATTTAGTTTTTGATAATTATGGTTTTACAAAATCAAGAAATATCAAACAGTTAATATTTTATTTAAAATACTACATTCTAATTAGAGAGTGGTTTAAAGAAGCTCAAATCGATATTCCAGAAATTTTAAATGAAAATATATATTATTTAGGACAAGGATATGCATTCATATGGCAAAATATCAATTCTGATATTTTAATGAATGGTAACAATAATTCTAATAATATTGAGTTTGATCAATATTTAAAAAGATTTAGCTACAAGTTTAAAAATAAAAATAAAGAATTTGGTGGTTATGCGGCTTTAAATAATAAAAAAATATCCATTGTAATGGATATAGGTGCACCACCCTCTTCTAAATTTTCCTCGGAATATCAATCTGGTGCACTTTCATTCGAAATAATCACCAATGGAAAAAAGTTAATAAGTAATTGTGGCTATTATGGAGGTAGAAATGAAAAACTGGTTATCTTGTCTAAATCAACTGCAACCCAAAGCACCTTAATTATTGATGACACTTCATCGTGTCAATTTAAAAAATCAACTAAAAATTACTTAATTAAAGATGGTTTGAAGATTCTAAAGAAAAATATAGTTTTTGAAAAAAATTATTGGAAAATAAGTGCCTCTCACGATGGATATAATAAAAAATATGCCACAACTCATGAACGAGAAATCGAGTTTTTTCCTGAGCAATTTAAATTTATTGGAACTGATAAAATTTTAATAAAAAAAGTAAATTCAAATATTAAGTTTGATATACGATTTCATTTAGAGCCAAATGTAAAATTGATGAAAACACTAGATAATCAAGCGATTCTTATTGAATTAGAAGATGAAGGATGGAAATTTACTTGTGAGAATTTCAACATAAATATTGATAATGGATTGTATTTCGGTAATAAAAATTCTTATACTCAAAATCAAAATATTTTCATTTCTGGTATTACCGGTAGTCAAAATGAAAATATTATATGGCAATTAAATAAAATTTAATGAAAAAAATTAAAAAAGCTTTAATTTCAGTTTCAGATAAAAAAAATTTAAAATTTTTATTAAATTCCTTAAAAAAAAATAAGATTCAAATCATTAGCTCTGGTGGAACATATAATGAAATTAAAAGATTAAAATTTGAATGCACAGAAGTATCGCAATTTACTGGCTCAGCAGAAATCCTTGGTGGGAGAGTTAAAACTTTACATCCCAAGATACATGCTGGTATTCTTAATAAAAGAAATGATAAATCTCACCATCGAGATTTAATTAATAATAACTTTGAAAATATTGACTTAGTAATTGTCAATTTTTATCCTTTTGAAGAAACCTTAAAAAAAACTTCTGTTCAAAAAAAGATAATTGATAATATTGATATTGGTGGACCAGCTATGGTGAGAGCTGCTGCAAAAAATTACGATGACGTGACTGTTATAACTTCAAATTCTCAATATCAAGAGCTTACTAATGAGTTGATAAAGTTTAAAGGATCTACATCACAAAGTTTTAGACGTAGAATGTCACAAATAGCATTTTCAGAAACAGCTTATTATGATGCTTTAATCTCAAATTATTTTAATAAAATAACTAATAATAATTTTCCTGAAAAAAAAATTATTTATGGAAATTTAATTAAAAAATTGAGATATGGTGAGAACCCGCATCAAGAAAGTGCTATTTACTCACAAAATAACTTTTTAGATATTAAACAATTAAATGGAAAACAATTAAGTTATAATAATTATAATGATATTTTTTCTGCATTAACAATTTCTAAATCACTGCCAAAAAATACTGGATTAGCAATAGTAAAACATGCAAATCCATGTGGTGTTTCAATCTTAAAAAACACTATTGAATGTTACAAATCAGCTCTTGCATGTGATCCAATAAGTGCATTTGGTGGTGTAGTTTCCTGCAACTTTAAAGTGAATAAAAAGCTTGCAATTGAACTTAATAAATTATTTCTTGAAGTAATAATTGGTAATAACTTTAACCCAGATGCTTTGAAAATTTTAAAAAGAAAAAAAAATTTAAGAATAATTGATGCTTCAAATTTTAGTCTTAGTGAAATGTTAAGATTTTCATCAAGTAATGAAAATATATTAGTACAATCAGAAGATAGTAAAATTTTTACAAAAAAAGATTTCAAAGTCGTATCTAAAAAAAAACCTACAGTATCTCAATTTGAAAATTTAATATTTGCCTTTAATGTTTGTCGATATGTAAAATCTAATGCAATTGTGTTAGCATCAAATAAGACAACTAAGGGGATTGGTTCAGGTCAACCAAGTAGATTAGATAGTTGTCAAATAGCAATAGATAAGATGAAAAAGTTTACACAATCATCCTCAGATGTTGTGGCTGCTTCTGACGCGTTCTTTCCATTTGTTGATGGAATTGAAAAACTAGTTCAATCAGGAATTAGAGCTGTGATGCAGCCCTCCGGTTCAATAAATGATAAAGAAATTATAAAATTTGCTGATGAGACTGATACTGTTTTGATTTTTTCAAAAACTAGACATTTTAGGCATTAAGAATTTGATCAATTTTAGCTGCTAAAATAAAATCGTTTTCAGATAAACCTTCAATAGCGTGGGTTGTTATACTTATTTTTGCATAACCCCAGCCGAAATAAATATCTGGATGATGTCCTTCCTCTTCAGAAACTTTTCCAACATTATTTACAAAATCTTGACTTTTTTTAAAATCTTTAAATTTAAAATTTTTTTCCAAAAAATAAACATCGTTACCATTTTTAACTATAGCCCAATCATCTACTTTTTTTTGATATTTATGAATTTCAGATATATCAAAAGGTTTTACTCCACCCTCACATGGTACACATTTTTTATTTAAAAGTTCTGTCATTATTCTTTGGAGCGGGCAAAGGGGGTCGAACCCTCGACCTTCTCGTTGGCAACGAGACGCTCTACCACTGAGCTATGCCCGCACATAAAATAAAATTAATGGTTTTTAAAAATTAAGCAATAAAAAAAGTTGCGTGTCTCAACTTTAAAATAATTATTAAAACCATTCATATTTCGACTTATAATTTTTAATTAAAAATTGGTAATTTTGGTATTTTTTTTCATTGTAACTTTGAATACCAGCCCTGATCTGATTATTACTTGCTGTACTAGAAAATAAATTTTTTCGTTCTTCAAACTTCAAACAATTTTGATCCCATTTTAAACCACAAAATTGATAAATCTGTTTGGAAATTTCCTCCGGCTTTATGGTCAATTCCTCTAATGCAACAGATAAGATATTATCAGGATATTTTTCTTTAACTTTTTCAATCACGGCCAGATAATTATCTATATAAGAAAATATATTATCAAACGAATGTGACCATGAAATTTTATTTAAAAATTCTTTATATATTGAAAAAATATTATCTTCTAAATTTCTATGAGTATGAATAAATTTAGCATTAGGAAAAATTTTTAAAATTAAGTTGATGTAATAAAAATTTTCTAATGATTTATCTATAAATTGTACCCTTTGCCCATTTTTATTTGTGATTAAGTTTTGATATGATTTAACTAATTTATTTTGAATTAAATTTACATCTAAGATAGCTTCAGATTTTTCATTAAATAAAACTTTTCTATGAGTATTCAAAAGAGACCAATTAACTAAATTTGATTCTCCAAATGACAAAATATTATTTTTACCAGATGAAATAATTGTTTCTGTTAATGTAGATCCAGATCTAGGTAAACCTATAATAAAGATTGGATAGAAATTTTTTACTATATTTTTATCTTTTATATTTTCAATAAATGAAAAATTATCAAATTTTTTTGGAATGATATTTAACCAATAATTCAAAGCTTCTTTGTTAACTTTTTCTTTACTTCTAAAAGAATTAGTATTCGCTTTTTCTAAAAAAAATACTTCATTGGTAATATTTTTTTTTTTATTTTCGTACCCTGCTAATAAAAAATATCCTGAGGCTTTATTAAAATAATCTGAGTTATCAGAATCTAGATATTCTTTTATTAAAGCAATTTTTTTATTATCAAGGATTTTTTTTTCAAGTTTATAAATATTGTAAAGAACACCAAGATTATTTGAATTTATTTTAATAGCTTTTTTATAAAATTTTAGTGCATCTGATTTATTTCCTAAATTATCAAATAGTATTGCTAAATTAATAATTGCGGCTTCATAATCTTTGTTTAAATTTATTGCTTTTAAATAATGCTTTTCAGCTTTTTTATATTGTCCGATTTTTGAATAATTATTAGCTATTGAATTATGTGCTATAAAATCGTTTGGACTTAGATCTAAATAACTTAAATAATATTTATTACTATCTTTGAAATTGTTTAATTTTGTATGAATATCAGCAAGTAATAAATATAAATTTCCCTTTGTCTTTAAATCTAATTCAAAATTTTTTAATATATTTGATAGACAATTTTGGGCTTTTTCAAATTGATTTGCGTCAAAAAAAAATTTTGCTTTTTTAATTAATTGATTATAATTTTCCATTAATCTGATTTATTTATGAATAATTTACCTAAAATTATACCAGTTTTTCCACTTAGCAATTTTATAATATTTCCAAAAACCACTGTCCCTCTTAATATCTTTGAGCCAAGATATGTAGAAATGATTAATGACAGTATGAAAAGCAATAAGTTTATTGGTATGATACAACCTAAATCTGTAAATGATGAAAAATCATTAATTCCTTCACTTCACAAAATTGGTTGTCTAGGTAAAATTACTAGTTTTAAGGAAACTGATGACGGAAGATATTTAATTGATTTAAAAGGAATTATTAGATTTAAAATTTTAAAAGAAAAGGAAACCGCAAAACCTTATAGAAACTGTGAAGTAAATTTTGATGATTACTTAAATGATCTAAGTCAAAACAAAGAAAATTTAAAATTTTCAGATCTAGAATTAATATTTAAAGATTTAAAACAATTATTTGAAAAAAGAGGTTTTATAATTAATTGGAAAGCACTAGAAAAACAAAGTCTAGATGAAACAATTAACGCCTTGGCAATGGCTTCCCCATTTAGTTTGGAGGAAAAACAGGTTTTGTTAGAAGCAGTTAACTTAGATTTAAGGAAAAATAAAATAGCTGAGATATTATCTACGTATACTTTTGATCAATACAATAATACCACTCTTCAATAATTTAATATCTAACACCACTGTCCGCAAATTTTTTAAGAAATGTATTAACAATTTTGTTATTACCAATAGCATTAATTGATCTATTTAATAAATTAGAATTTATTCTATTTTCTAAATTAAATAATTCATAAACCCAATCGATAGCTGATGAAAAGATGAAATTTTTATCTTGAGATTTTTTTTCGAATTCTTGACATATAGAAGAGTCTAGATCCAAACCTAGATTTATTTTTTCATCAATTAAATCTGATAATAAATTTATATCACGTAAAGACATATTAAATCCTTGTCCAGCTAATGGATGTATTTTATGAAGTAAATCTCCAAAAGCTAAAATATTATCTTTATAATAATTCCTCAGGCTAGAAGATCTCAATTTAAAATTGCTCCATGTATTAATTTTTTTGATTAAATAGATTGGATTATATTTTTTAACTAAATTGTTCATTTCAAGAGCGCTCTTTTTATCAAGAGACTTTAAAGAATAAACTATTGAAGTTTCTGTATCTGAGATTGGTAAAAAAGCTATTGGACCATTTCTAGTAAAATTTTGAAATGCGGTATTATTCTTCATTTTTTGATGAATAATTGTAGTTGTATAAGCATAACTTTTATAATTTTTCTCAATTTTTTTTGAAAAAAATTTTTTTATATAAGAATGATTTGGATCAGAATTAATCACTAATTTATATTTATTATTATCAATATTATGATTATTTTTAAATTTGATAAACTTACTATCTTTTAATTTTTTAAATATTAATTTGTGTAGTTGATAATTTCTAATAATTGAAAAAATTTGATTATTTTTATTATCAAATTTTAACAACTCTTTTTTTAAATTTTTTTCTGTATAGATCTTAATACTTTGAATTTCCCATAAAATATTTTTAATATTGATTATTTCGTTGTTAATATAATCTATATTTGATTTCGAAATTCCTAAAGTTCTTGATTTATCATATCTATCACTTTTTTTACTAGTTAAAATATCTACAAATATATCCTTTTTGATTAAAACACTTGCTAGTGTCAAACCAACCAATCCATCACCAATGATACAAACTTTCATAACAAATTAATTTTAACAATAAAAATTAGATGATACAAAGTGATATATTTGATTCATTAAAATGAACATAAAAAAAATAGCCAGTACTACATTTCAATTTATAATCTATAGATTAATAGAAATTATAGGTTTATTTATAGTTTTAATTGGAATATTACTTTTTATAGCCCTAATCTCTTATTCTCCAAATGATCCTAATTTTATATTTCCAGAAAATACCGAAATACAAAATATATTGGGATTTCAAGGAAGTTATATTTCTGATCTATTTTTTCAATCAATAGGATTTATTTCTTATTTGGTACCTTTAACCTTTCTCATAACAGGAATTAATATCTTTCAAAGTAAAGATTTCTTTTTAATTATAGAAAATATATTTTTTTCTATTTTCTACTGTGTGTCAGGTGCAATATTTTTTGATTTTTTTTACCAAAATACTTTTGAATTATATATTAATGGAAATGGAGGATTTGTCGGTCAATATTTAAGTCAAACCTTTATTAACAATGTGTTGAATTCACAAAAAACTTTTTCATATTATTTTTTAATAATTATGATTATAGGTTTTTTTTTAATAAGTATTAATTTTCATCCAAAAAAATTTTGGAATTTTATTAAAAAAGTTATCAGTTATCTAAATACTAACAAAAACAAACCTTACATTGATAAAAGTGAGATCATAAGTGAATATATTCCTCAGGAAGAAATTAAAAATTTAATTCAAGAAGATCTTCCATTTATTAAAGCAGAAAAACTGAAAGAAAATGAAAAAAATAAGTTTAAACTTCCTGGTCTAGATTTATTAAAAATACCAACAAAAAAAGAAAGAGAAAATTCTAGTAATGAAGAAAGTAATGATCCAACATTCCTTGAAAAAATTTTATTAGATTTTGGTGTTAGTGGTAATATTAAAAAGATAAGCCATGGACCAGTAGTAACTCTTAATGAATTTGAACCAGCGGCTGGTGTAAAGGTTTCAAAGATAATCAATCTATCAGACGACATTGCGAGGAATACGAGTTCAGAATCTGCTAGAATTGCAACTATTCCTGGAAGCAACACTGTAGGTATAGAGTTACCAAATTCCTCTAGAGAAAATGTATATTTAAGTGAGATTTTAGATAAAGCAGATTTTAAAAAAAGGGAAATTAAACTTCCTATTGCTTTAGGAAAAAACATTTCTGGTATACCATTCGTAGGTGATTTAGCATCAATGCCACATTTATTAATAGCGGGAACTACAGGTTCTGGAAAATCTGTGTGTATTAATACAATAATTTTATCTCTACTTTACAGACACACGCCTGAAAAATGTAAATTTATTTTAATAGATCCTAAAATGTTAGAGCTATCCACGTATGAAGGTATTCCTCACTTGTTATGTCCTGTAATAACTGAAGCTAAGAAGGCAGCATCAGTTCTTGGCTGGGTCGTTAAAGAGATGGAAAATAGATATCGGTTAATGACTAAGGAAGGTGTCAGAAACATTGATGGATATAATTCAAAGCATAAATTACCAATGCCTTACATAGTTGTCGTTGTTGATGAAATGTCAGATTTAATGTTAGTTGCCGGCAAAGAGATTGAAAACTATATTCAAAAATTATCTCAAATGGCTAGGGCGGCTGGCATTCATATTATAATGGCCACTCAAAGACCAAGTGTAGATGTAATAACAGGCACAATTAAAGCAAATTTTCCAACGCGAATATCTTTTCAAGTAACTTCAAAAATTGATAGTAGAACAATTTTAGGAGAGCAAGGGGCAGAACAACTTCTTGGAAAAGGTGACATGCTTTACATGTCTTCAGCAAATAGAATTATAAGAATTCATGCTCCTTTTGTATCTGACAATGAAATAGAAAAAATTAATAACTTTTTAAGATCGCAGGCAGAGCCTGATTATGTTGATGAGATTTTAAATTTTGCTGACGAGAAAGAAATTGGTGATCTATCTAAAAATAGTAATGATAAGGATGAACTTTATCAAACTGCTAGAGAAATTATCAAATCTGAAGGCAAAGCATCAACATCACTTCTACAAAGGAAATTACAAATTGGCTATAATAGAGCAGCTAGAATTATTGATATGATGGAAGATGAAGGTGTGGTGAGTAAAGCAAATCATGTTGGGAAAAGAGATGTTCTTAAATGAAAAAAATTTTATTAATTTTTTTCTTAATTTTTTTTAGTGATTTTGCATCAGCTTCAATTAAAGAAAATATAATCAACAACTTAATTCGAATTGAAAATTTAAGTTTTAACTTTGAGCAAAATATTAATGGAAAAACAGAAACTGGGAATTGTATTATTGAATACCCAAAAAAAATTTTTTGTAAATACGATAACATAAATAATAAAATTTTAGTTTCCAATGGAAAGTCACTAGTAATCAAAACTAGAAATGGAAATTATTATAGATATCCAATTAAAAGAACGCCTTTAAATTATATTTTAGATAAAAGTTTTTTAATTAATGAAATCAAAATTTTAAATGAAAGATTAATTGATAATAAATTTATAAATTTCACAATTTTAAAAGACGAGAATGAAATAAACATTTTTTTTGATATTAAAACTTTTAGACTAGTTGGTTGGCAAACATTAGATGTTTACCAAAATTTGAATATAACATATCTCTCTTCTTTGAAAGTTAATCAAATATTAGATAAAAATATTTTCAAACTTCCAAACTTGAATTAAATTTCAATAGTTTCTTTTTTATAAATCTTCATACCTCTTGCTAAGTAATTTTTTAAAGCATTTTTATGATCAAAAGTGCATGTATGAACCCAAACTCTTTTTATTTCATTTCGAAAAAAAGCTTTTTTTATTGCTTCAGACAGTAGGTAGCTGCCAATTTTTTTATTATGGTATTCCTCTAATAAACCAAAATAAGCTATTTCAATTTCTTT
>MDTC01200421.1_pt1 | contig 10546 bp, 13 predicted proteins | sample 811181 | NCBI WGS metagenome assembly MDTC01 (sample SAMN05326644, study PRJNA326480) | marine metagenome | isolation source: seawater | place: Pacific Ocean: North | collected 2011 | reverse complement strand
TGGTAACTCATATTAATGAATTTAGCTCAAAAAATAAAAGATTTACACGCTTCTAAATTTAAGTTTGTAATTGTATCAAGCGGAGGAGGCAGCAATGCCATTGGGACTCTATTAAAAGTTCCTGGAGCAAGCAATTCCATCTTGGAAGCTTATATTCCATACGCAAAGGAGTCGTTAGATTTTTATCTTATGAGAAAACCAGAGTCTTACTGTTCACTTGATACAACTACTAGAATGGCTGCGAGAGCATATAGCGCAGCAAAAAAAATTGACGAACAATCAGAGATTAAAAATCTATTTGGCGTAGCGATTACAGCAACTCTGAGCACTAATTATGAAAAGAGAGGTGATCACAGATTTCATATTGCAGTTCAAACTAGAGATTTTTCTAAATCTATCTCATGCGTACTAGAAAAAGGCAAAAGAACCAGAGAGCAAGAAGAAGAGTTAGTAACTGAATTTGTAATCGCTCTAGTATCAGAGTGTTGCGAATTTAAATATGAGTATCCAGATATTAAAGAGACGCCTGAATATATATCCGTAAAGGCAGATAAGGGCTGGGCTGATCTAATGTCTGAGAAGACAGAATATGTTGTCTCATCTAATACGCAACCTAAGCTTATATTCCCAGGTGCATTTAATCCTTTACATGATGGCCATGAAGCCATGAGTAGATTGGCTGAAAAAGAAACAGGTGCTAAAACATTTTTTGAGATATGTATTCAGAATGTAGATAAACCACCACTCAGCTATCATCAGATTGATAAAACGATCAATCAATTTAACAGTACACAGAATTGGGTGTTAACAAAAGCCGGTAAATTTTCTGATAAGGCTAATTTATTTCCAAATAGTACTTTTATTATTGGTGCAGACACCTTGGTTAGAATTTTTGATGAAAGATTTTATGCAAGTAGAAGCGATATGCTTGCTCAGTTCGACATCTTTAATAAAAACAATAATAAATTTTTAGTGTTTGGGCGCAAATATCAAGATAAATTTATTGAACTCAAAGATGTGCAGCTACCTGATTCAATTAGCAGTCTTTTTAAAGGTTTTGGTGAAAATATTTTCAGAGAAGATATCTCCTCATCAAGCATCAGACTAGAAAACGCAGAAGAATAATTATTTTTGAGGAATAAAACCGGAAGGTTTTTCGTAATTCTCATTGTTTAAGAACAAGCTCATTTGTTCATTAAGCCATTTTCTGTTTTCTTTTAAAGACAAATCTAAATGTTTTTCATTTATGAGCATAGTTTGAAGTGAAATCCATTCATTCCATGCTTTCTGAGAAAAGTTTTGTTGAATCTCTTCGCCCTTAGGCCCAGGAATAGGTGGATGAATCAAAGCATCAAGCTCTTTATTATATTTTTTACAAATAACTTTATTCATTACTTACTAATTTATCAAAAATAGGCTTAGGAACAGCAATTTTTTTTATTTCTTCAGTAGAAAACCATCTCCCTGATAAGTTTGGATGCTTCTCTGATGATTCTGTAAATGAAATATTGAGCTCTCTATGTGAAAGGTTATGCACTACATCAATAGCTTTAAATTTATTCTTTTCAACAGGTGGGATCCATAAATTTTTCCAGTAACCCAAGGTGTTGTCCTTGGTTAAAAAATATTTTTCATCAATCCTTATTAGGTTAAACTCAAGGAACTCTTTTTTTCTTTTAATTTTCTTCTTAGCAAGTACAGGGTATTTGCCTTTAATGTTAGATAAGCAATTTTTATTGATAGGGCAGGCAATGCATTTTGGATTTTTGGGTAGACAAAGCTGTGAACCAAGATCCATGACGCCTTGCTGGTACTTGAATAGATTATTTTTATCTAGAATCTTTTCAGATAGTGCCCAGAATGACTTTTCTTCAAAAGAATCTTTGTAGAATATTCTGCTAATAACTTTTTTTACATTTGCATCTAGAATTGGATAAGGCTTATTAAAAGCAATAGACAAAATAGCACCAGCTGTTGATTTCCCAATGCCTGGTAAAGACACAATATCTTCATATTTTTCAGGCATCTTACCTAAGAATTCTTTATGAATAATTTCTTTAGCCCTATATATGTAGCTTGCTCTTCGGTAATAACCTAGACCACTCCATAGACCATAGATATCATCTTCACTTGCATCTTTTATTGCTTCTAGATCAGGATATTTAGCCATAAATCTATTGAAATAATCTATTGCTGTATTCACTTGGGTTTGCTGTAGCATGATTTCAGAGATCCAAATTCGGTAAGGAGTGACATTTTCTCTCCATGGAAGATTTTGTCGTCCATTATGCGCGTACCAGCTTGAGATTTTTGAGCCTATCTTAACTTCTTGTGTAGGTTCCATCAGAGTATTTGTAAATTATTGGATCCCCTGTAGCTATTTCAAGTTTCACAATATCTGTTTCAGAAATATTCTCTAAGTACTTCACAATGGCTCTTAAAGAATTCCCATGAGCTGCAACTAAAACGTTTTTTGAAATTTCTAGTTCCGGAATAACAGTATCTTTAAAGTATGGTACAGCCCGATCATAGGTGTCTTTAAGACTTTCTCCGCCAGGAGGAGGCTTATCATAGGATCTTCGCCATATGTGAACTTGCTCTTCACCAAATTTTGCTCTTGCTTCATCCTTGTTCATGCCAGTAAGGTCGCCGTATGCCCTTTCATTTAAATTTTGATCTCTGATTGTGTGCAGGTCAGAACAATTCATTTCATCTAGCATAATTTGACCGGTTGATTGAGCTCTCTGAAGCTCAGAAGTGAACATTACATCAAATACTATACCCATACCTCTAAGTAAAACTCCAGCCTTATGAGCTTCTTCTATTCCCTTTTGTGTTAGACCAGGATCTCGCCAACCAGTGAACAAGTTTTTTTCATTCCATTCACTTTGTCCATGCCTTACTAAAACTAAATAATTTGAATTCATTTTTTCTTTTAAATAATCTCTATATTGTATAAGCTTAAAACAATTTTTTGATATGGATTTCTTCGATTTTTTAATTTCTAGGTGGTACTTGTCTGTACCATTGTTGATTACCTTTGTTTTTTGGTACATGTATGAGACAAGTAAAGGCGGAAAAAGAATAACTCCATCTCAAGCCGTCGATCTGATCAATAAGAATGATGCAATTTTCGTTGATATAAGACAAAAAGATTCTTTTGAATCTGGTCATATTCACGGTTCAATTAACGTCCAAAAAGAATCTTTTGGTCAACAAGAACATCTTCTAAATAAAGGCAAAGCTGTAGTAGTAATCACAGAAAATGGCTTAGATGCCGGAGGAGCTGGAGTAGAGCTCTTGAAGCTGGGGATAGAAGAAGTTTATTTGCTTAAAGATGGTCTTATATCATGGCAAGAAGAGAGCCTCCCACTAGTAAAGTGAGAGGCACAATCCATTAGAATTCAGGGTAAGCTTCAATTCCAATTTCCTCTTCATCTAAACCTCTTTTTTGTATGTCATCAGAAGCCCTTACGGGAGCAAAATAATTTAATACAAATAAGAATGCATAAGTTAAAACAAAACCAAAGACCAAGATACTTAGCACTCCAATAGCTTGACCACCAAAAGTGGCATCAGCTTTTGTGAAAGGAACTACCATGACACCAAATATTCCAGTTACACCATGAGCTGAAATTGCTCCAACAGGATCATCTATCTTTAGAAATTGTTCAAAAAATACAAGTGCTCCATAGCAAAGCAAGCCACCAAGCGCACCTATTAAAGTTGCTTCTAGGCCAGTTGGTGAGTCCGGTGCAGCTGTAATTGCAACTAAACCAGCAATTGCTCCATTAAGCGCATAGATAATGTTGGTCTTCTTAAAAAACACTCTAGCTACAATCAAACAAGCAACAACTCCACCAGCAGCTGCAGCATTGGTGTTTAGAAATATTTGTGCAACAGCATTAGCATTAGCAGCATCATTGATTGCAAGCTGAGATCCACCATTAAAGCCAAACCAGCCTAACCACAGAATAAAAGTTCCCAAAGCTGCAATTGGAATATTAGCTCCATACAACTTATTGGTTTTAGCTTTTGGGAAAATACCAAAATTTGTTCCAGTAACTTTGCCATATTTGCCTACTCTTGGACCTACAAAAATTGCAGCTGCAAGCGCGCATGCTCCACCAGCTAAATGGACTGTGCCAGAACCAGCAAAGTCAGAGTAACCATAATCGGTTAGAAGAAAACCTTCTCCCCAATTCCAGAACCCTTGAATTGGATATATTACTCCTGCTATGAAAGCTGCTAGTGCAAAGAATGGCCATTGATTCATTCTTTCGGCAACAGCACCAGATACTATAGATACAGCTGTAGCTACAAAAACTACCTGAAAAAAGAAATCTGACGATTTCGCGTGAGAACCATTCGCCATTCCAGATTCAACTTCACGCATACCAAAACTAAAATCATATGGTGGAATGAATCCTTCAACTGTTGTTGATGGATACATGACTGAATACCCACACAACAAAAACATGAAGCAGGCTATTGAGTACAGCCCTATATTTTTAGTAACTATTTCAGCAGTATTTCTTCTTCGTACTAAACCAGCCTCAAGCATTGTGAATCCTGCAGCCATCCACATAACCAAAGCACCAGTCATAAGAAAGTAAAACGTATTTAATGCATACTCGATTTCAGACATAATAAAATTAATTGGGTGGGATGATGGTAATCACCCCAATTTTACATACTTTCCTAAACTATTATTTAGTTAATGTGCCAACAATATGTGAAATAATCTTGTATGGGTCAGCATTTGAGGCTGGCCTTCTGTCTTCAAGATATCCATTCCAATCGTGTTCAACTGTATATACAGGTATACGAATACTTGCCCCTCGATCACTAATTCCATAAGAGAATTTTTCGATACTTTGAGTTTCATGCATACCCGTTAGTCGCATATCATTATCTGATCCATATGAAGCAATACCTTCTTCATGAACTTTGCCCAATTTTTCACAAATTGAGTGAAAAAGTTGCTCTGAGCCAGCTGTTCTCATTTCTTCATTGGAGAAATTTGCATGCATACCTGAACCATTCCAGTCTCCAGTCTTTGGTTTAGGATGAATGTTGACTCCAACACCATATTCTTCAGCTATCTTGTATAACAAGTATCTGCTCATCCAAAGATCATCTCCAGCTTTAACGCCTTTACCAAAACATTGATATTCCCATTGTCCTAAAGCTACTTCAGCATTCGTGCCAGTTAGATTTATGCCTGCTTCAATACAAGCCTGTAAATGCATTTCTGAAATCTCTCTTCCAGCAACATTATTTGCACCAACACCACAGTAATAGTCTCCTTGTGGTCTTGGTTCACCATCCTCCCATCCTAGTGGAGAGCCATCTAGATTTGTAAAGAAGTACTCTTGTTCAAAACCAAACCACCATTCGTCTGAAGCTATCTCAGCAGCCGCAGCTCTTGTATTTGATGGATGTACTGAATTATCTGCTGCCAAAACTTCACACATCACCAAATGATCTGGAGTTGTTGGGTTTTCATACATCTGAACCGGAATCAGCAGACAGTCTGAACTACCTCCTTCAGCTTGTTTGGTTGAAGATCCATCAAAGGACCACTTTGGCGGCATATTGTCATTTAACATGCCAACATCAGTTCCTCTTAAGTCAGTAGCTTTAATTTTGCTCCTGACAGAAGGTTCAGGCTTATAACCGTCTAACCAGACGTATTCATACGTTTTTATATCACTCATTTTTTTCTCCTATAGAAAAATAAATTAAAATTTACGCATTAATATTGCAGCACTATAGAAGCTAAACTCGACTGGGTTTAACGGTCGCGTTCCTTCAGCTTTCACCTACTTCCGTCTTCTTACGAAGATGAACGATTTACGTTATCCGACTAACGGCGCGTTCCTTCAACTTTCGTCTACTTCCGTCTTTGTTTACACAAAGATGAACGATTTTAACTCATACCCTAAAAAGGGCTCCTTTTTAACCATGGAGAATGGTGCAAATGCAATGCACGTTTAATGTAGTATTTTTAAAAAGAATTGGCAATTAGAAATCAGGAAAAATTATGAAAAATGTAAAAGAATTTGTGGTAGCTTGATTTCAAGATTTTCAAAACTATGATTTCCACCCTCATCTATAACCAAATTAGCACCGGTAAAATACTTCTCAGCATATTTATAATTAAGAGTTTCATCGCCTGTTTGTAAAAGAACCAGATACCTTTCTGGAGTTGGGTTCTCAATGAATATTTCTTCTAAGCTATCAATCCATTCTTGATCAATGAAATATTCTTCACTTGTATTTGGGTTGGTATTTTTACCTCTATCATGTTCAAAAATTTTATATGCCCATACAGCCGGATTTATCATGGCAGCTTTTAAGTTCATTTTCTCAGCTACATATGTAGAGTAATAACCACCCAAGGAACTCCCAATAAGGTGCACAATATAATCATCTTGTTTAGATTCTATAAATTCAATAAGCTGCTTAACTGCTTCTCTGGGATGATTTTTCAAGCTGATAGCTGTTGCTTCAAAAGAATTATGGTTTTGCAGCTCATTTTTAAGCAATTCTGCTTTTCTTGCTTTTGCATGTGAGTTCCAACCGTGCACATAAAGTATTAAATTCTTTTTATTCATAAAAACCACCTGTGAGAATCATATCAATAACTTCAGTAAAAAATCTGTTTTGTTGTGATTTTTCATCTGATGACTTTGGGTATTTTTCAAACTGAAAAGGAAATTTATTTGGAGCATAACCATTGAATGATGCTACTTCTACAAGCTCAACATCATGGTATATGTTGCAATCGAAATAGAAGGTGTGTAACAGCTTTGACTCTAAGTTTGAAAAATGAAGTCTTAGTTCAGCTGTGTGTTTAGAGACTGAAATATACCTTAATTCAGCTCTAAATTGTTTTCCTCCATCATCATTTCTTAATTTCAGTGAATTTTTTGAATATGATGCTAGCAATCTTTTTACTCTGTGGTAATTTGCAGCACATACAGCCAAATGATGGTTAGTTTTTTTGTATTCAGGCATTTCTAAACGGTAGATATTCTTTGGACTGGCTAAAGTATTCTTTTATTTGTTTTGACTCTGATGCGCAGTATTTCTTGATCGCTTCTCTAAAATTTTCGTCAACTATCCAGTGAAAAGATGAATTAATAACTGGCTCAAAACCTCTTTTGAGTTTGTGGTGACCTTGAATACCAGGATCAAATTCAATGCATTTATGCTTAATGGCCATTTCAATACCCTGATAGTAGCAACACTCAAAGTGTAAGTAGTTTACTGGCTCTCTTGTTCCCCAATATCTTCCGTAAAGTTTGTTTTCGCATATAAAAAAAAGTGAAGCTGCAATTCTTTGGCCATTTTTATGTGCAAAAACAATAACAGGTTTGAGCTCTTTTATATTTTCAAAAAAAGATGCAGTAAGGTAGGGTCTTTGGCCTCTAATGGCATAAGTCATAGAATAAAAAAGATAAAAATCCTTCCAATCTTGATCTTTGATATCACTAATATGCTCAAATTCTATGTTTAATTTTTTGATGTACTCTCTTTCCTTTTTCATATTTTTTCTATGCCTTGAAGTAAGCTGACCAAGGAAATCTTCAAAGCAATGGTAGGATCTATTTTTCCATTTATAGTTACAGTCCAGCCTCTCTATAAAGCCTTGTGCTCTAAAAATATCTTTTTGGGAATCGTCAACAAATAGAGCATGCAGTGATGAAAATTCTTTTTGCTCTGTGTGGCTTACAAGGCTCTGCAAGGCTTCAATTCTTGATTGGTCATCAGGCCCAATTATTCTTTTGCCATCAACAGGAGTGAAAGGCACACTCATTACAAGCTTCGGATAGTAAGCTTGTCCATAGCGATGATAAGTATTAGCCCAAGCATAATCAAAAACAAATTCCCCCTGACTATTTGTCTTCTCAAAAAAGGGTATAGCTGTCTCATTTTCATGTGTTAGGCAGTTAGCTATCCAGCCCGAATCTGCATCCAAACAATTTGTCTCCTGCAATGTATTTAAAAAGGTAAAAGACGAAAAAGGATCACCTGAATGGTGTTTGGCAAATATTTTTTTAGAATTTAAAAAATTATTTTCAATTAAAAAACTCACTTTGTTTCTCGATAAATATCAGAATTGCTATCACTAAACCAACATGACTATTTGCTTTAAAAGCTTCTAGGTTTTTGTTGGACAGAGATAATTTATTCTGTAGGTTTATTTGGTAAGCAAGAAAGATAACCCCAAGGGCAATAATGCTAGAGGAGCTTTTGTATGCAAATACCAGAATGGTAGCAGCAAAAAGAGAAGAAAAAGTCATTGCTACTTTAGGTGCATCAACGCCAAAAAATATAGCCGACGAATTAAGCTTCAACTTCCTATCGTCGTCTACATCACACAAAGCGTAATAAGTGTCATAAGCTGTGATCCAAAATACACATCCAAGATACGAGAACAGCACCTCATTAGTTATTGTTCCTTCTGCAATTGAATAAGATATAGGGAGTGATAACCCAAAAGTAGCCCCTAAAAATATTTGCGGTACAGCAATAAATCTTTTCATTAGCGGATATAAAACGATCATAGGTGCTGCAAGGAAACCAACAAGTTTGATGGTATAGGTATTTGTCTGTGACAAAAGAAATAAGCTTAAGGCGCCTAACAATCCAGTAAACACAAGCGCTTCTACAACAGATAAGCTGTTGTTTGCCAGAGGTCTATTTTTTGTTCTGTCAACATTTTTATCATAATTTCTATCACTAAGATCATTTATGGCGCAGCCTAAGGCTCTTGTTAGGAACGAACCTAAAACCACTATTGTAAAATTTGAAATATTAAAATTATCAGATAGAAACAAGCCCCAGAGGCCTGGCCAAAGCAATAACCAGAAACCAATTGGGTTATGGAATCTTATAAGTTCAAGATACGCATTTAATTTAGTCATTGAATAAGAATACTTCTATCACAGAAAACTTTGAACCGGCATAATCATAAATACATTTGCGTCCCTGGTAGCTAGCATTATCAAGAACATAAGACGCAACATATGTTTCATGCTTTGTAATATTAGAGTCTGAAAAGAGAAACTTACCTAATGGTTCATTTTCAAGCTTGCCAAATTTTTTGAATTTATTTATGACAGCATTACTAAAAAAAGATTCAGCAAACACAATATCTGAACTGCCAGTAAGGTAAATTTTCCGAAGATTTCCTTCTGCATTTATATGATTTAACTCTTTTTCATCGTGTTGGCAGATTTTCTCTAAAACAACCCTGAGTGAAATTTTTTGCTTTTCATCATTCAGCCTTTTCATTAAAGAATTATTTTCCTCTACCCAACTAGCCATATTGGGATTAACTAAATCTTTTGCAGATTTATAAAGTTGCCAATTTGTTTGCTGTTTCGGTGCCATATCTTAATGAGGATTGATTATAATACTTCAGTTAAGAAAGACATAAAAATGGAATATAAAAAATGGGAATGCATCGTCTGTGGTTGGATCTACGACGAAGAAAAGGGAAATCCAGAAGAAGGTATTGAGCCTGGCACTAAATGGGAAGATGTACCAGATGATTGGGTTTGCCCAGAATGTGGTGTTGGAAAAGAAGATTTTGATATGATGGAAATATGAACATCCTTTCAGCTCCAAAAAATCTTACTAGAAATGTCCTTATCGGAATGGCACTTGGTGTCCTAGTCGCTGCATTTTTTCACTACTATCAAAATTCAACCATGCTGTTTGATTTTGTAGAAAAGTATGTTTTTAACCTAGGCGGTCAAATATTTAAAAATTTATTAATGCTGGTTGTTGTGCCATTAGTCTTCTTTTCTTTGGTTGCAGGCATTTCTTCTTTATCTAACATGGTCAAGTTGGGATCAATCGCAAGCAAAACTATTGGCCTATACCTATTTACAACAGGGGTAGCCGTTTCTACAGCATTAATATTTGGCTGGATATTTAATCTTTCAGGCTATGAAGGCCAAGTAGAAAGCTTCACTCCAGCAGGAGGCGAAGCTAGTCTTTACAATACAGTGCTAAGAATTTTTCCAAACAACATGTTTGGTGCATTTGTAGAAAATAATATGCTTGGCATAGTTTTCATAAGTATTTTATTTGGAATAGCGTTAAACCTTACTGATGAATTAACCGGCGGTCTATCTAAAGCCTTTGAACGCTTTAACATTGTCTTTTTAAAAATAGTTTTGTTGATAATGAGTTTCGCACCAGTTGGTGTTTTTTGTTTAATGGGCAGTTACGTTATGGCCAAGGGGTTGAATATTTTTGGTGATTTAGTTCAGTATGTAGTTCTTTTAATCTTTGTATTGCTATTTCATTTAACTGTAACTTATTCCTTGCTTCTAAAGCTTCTTGCTAATTTGAATCCACTTATATTCTTCAGAAAGATGAGGAATGTAGCTTTATTTGCTTTTTCAACCTCCTCATCGGCAGCAACAATACCTGTAACACTTAAAACAGTTAGCGATGACTTGGGTGTAAAAAAAGATGTTTCGTCTTTTGTTGTACCAGTTGGAGCAACAATAAATATGGATGG
>MDTC01086082.1_pt1 | contig 10547 bp, 12 predicted proteins | sample 811181 | NCBI WGS metagenome assembly MDTC01 (sample SAMN05326644, study PRJNA326480) | marine metagenome | isolation source: seawater | place: Pacific Ocean: North | collected 2011 | reverse complement strand
TTAAATGTTCCAAGTGTATTTATTTATGGTGGCTCAATACTTCCTGGTCAATACAAAGGTAAAGATGTAACAGTTGTTGATGTTTTTGAAGCAGTTGGCAAACACTCAGCAGGACAAATGTCTGCTAAAGAATTAAGAAAATTAGAACTTGTTGCTTGTCCAAGTGCTGGTGCATGTGGTGGGCAATTTACAGCTAACACTATGGCCTGTGTCTCTGAAGCTATTGGTTTAGCTTTACCTTATTCAGCAGGTACACCTGCTCCTTATGAAGAAAGAGATAAGTATGCGTTATTGAGTGGAAAAACTGTAATGAATTTGTTACAAAAAAATATTTGTCCAAGAGATATTGTTACCAAAAAATCTTTAGAAAATGCTGCAACAATTGTTGCTGCAACGGGTGGTTCAACAAATGCTGCTCTTCATTTACCTGCTCTAGCTAATGAAATTGGAATTAAATTTGATTTAATGGATGTGGCTAAAATTTTTAAAAAAACACCTTATCTTGCTGATTTAAAACCTGGAGGAAAATATGTAGCAAAAGATATGTGGGAAGCAGGAGGCGTACCTATGTTACTAAAAACTCTTTTTGATGGAGGATTTATACATGGTGATTGTATTACAGTTACAGGTAAAACCATGAAAGAAAACTTAATGAATATTAAATTTAATACTGATCAAAAAGTGCTTAGAAAATTTAATAACCCTTTATCTCCTGATGGTGGAGTTGTTGGACTAAAAGGTAATTTAGCCCCAGAAGGCGGTATAGTTAAAATTGCAGGTTTAAAAAAATTACAATTTACGGGTAAAGCAAGGTGTTTTGATAACGAAGAGGACGCAATGTCTGCCGTGCAAAATAAAAAATACAAAGATGGAGATGTGATAATTATTAGATATGAAGGACCAAAGGGTGGCCCTGGTATGAGAGAAATGCTTTCAACAACAGGGGCAATCTACGGCCAAGGAAAAGGAGAAAAAGTGGCTTTAATCACAGACGGTAGATTCTCTGGAGCCACAAGAGGTTTTTGTGTAGGCCATGTAGGCCCTGAAGCAGCTGTTGGCGGACCTTTAGCTTTATTACGAAATGGTGATGTAATTGATATAGATGCTAAAAAAGGAACCATTAATGTAAGATTGACTAAAAAAAATTTATTAGCAAGAAGAAAAAAATGGAAACCGAAAAAATCTCAATTTGGCTCAGGAACATTATGGAAATACGCTCAAACAGTAGGACCGGCTTATTTGGGTGCACCCACTCATCCAGGAAAGAAAAAAGAAGTAAAAACATACTCTGATATTTAAATGAAAATTAGGCCTGTAATTTTATGCGGTGGGGCAGGGACAAGATTGTGGTCTCAATCTAAAAAAAATTTACCTAAACAATTTATTGATTTTGGAGGTTGGAACCTATTTAAAAATTCACTAGAAAGAATCAAAAATCCAATTTTTGATTATCCCATTATAAGCACAAATTTAAAATATCTTAAAAATATAAAAAAAAATTTAAAAGAATGTAATATCAAAAAATATATAATAATTTTAGAACCCGCAAAAAGAAATACTGCTCCAGCAATCTTATCATCAGCTTTAATTAAAGAAATACCTGACAATCAACCCTTAATGTTTTTGGCAGCAGATCATTTAATTGAAAAAAATAGTTTATTTATTAAATCTATAAATAAAAATAAGATTTATTTAACCAAAGAAAATATATTTATTTTTGGCATAAAACCTTTGAGTCCCTCAAGTGAATATGGTTATTTTATTACCAAAAAAATGAGTAGTAATATTTATAAAGTTACAAAATTTATAGAAAAACCTACTGAAAAAAACGCAAAATTAATTATTAAAAAAAGAGGCTATTGGAATTCAGGAATGTTTTTAATAAGAAAGGACTCAATAATTTATAATTTTAAAAAATTTCAACCAAAAGTTTATCAAAATTGTTATAATTCAGTAAATAAATCAAAAAGGGAAAAAAATATCTATACTCTTAATAAAACCTTTTATGTTAAAGCTTCAAACAAATCCTTTGATTATGCCATTTTAGAAAAAACAAAAAAAATTAATGCTATTAAGTTAAACATACCGTGGTCAGATTTAGGTAGTTGGAAAGAAATTTGCAAGATGTACGATAGAAATAAGAATAAATATATAAAAAGAAAAAACATTTTTTATCGTCCTTGGGGAAAATATACAAATCTGTTTGAAGGTGAAGGATTTTTAATGAAAGAACTATACGTAAAGCCAAAAGGATTATTAAGCTTACAAAAACATCATCATAGGTCTGAGCATTGGTTAATAACCCAAGGTATTGCAAAAGTAACACTTGATAAAAAAATTTTCATAAAAAAAGCCAATGAAACTATTTTTATACCACTTGGTTCAATTCATAGGATTCAAAATAATTATAAAACACCTTTAAAAATCATTGAAGCGCAAGTTGGATCTATTTTAAAAGAAACAGATATTGTAAGATTTCAAGACATTTATGGTAGGGTTAAATAATCTCTAATTCAATTGGAGTATGATCTGATGGTTTTGTTTTAGACCTAGGTTTTTTATTAATATTAATGAATTTAACATTATTCATTAAGCTATTTGAAACCAAAAAATGATCTATTCTCATGCCATAATTTTTCTGCCATGAGCCAGCAAAATAATCCCAAAAAGTATATTCTTGTTTAGATTTATTTAAATATCTAAATACATCATTAAATCCTAAATTTATTAACTCTCTATATTTTTTTCTTATTTCCAATTTAAATAATGCATCGTTTTCATATCTCTTTGAGTCGTAGACATCAATTTCCTCAGGTATAACGTTAAAATCTCCCGAAATAATTATATTAGAAATTAATGATAAATCTTTTTTTATTGCTTTAACAAAAGAAGTCAGCCAATATTTTTTATATTCATATTTTTCTGTATTTATAGGATTTCCATTTGGAACATAAATATTAACAAGTTTTATTCTTTTCTTTTTAATAAAAATTTCTCCAGTAATTATTCTTGATTGTTTGAGTTTATCTTTAATAAACGTATTACTGATATTTTCAATTTTATTCTTTGAAAGAAAAGCAACACCATTATAGCTCTTTTGACCGAATACATAAGAGTAATATCCTAAACTTTTAAAAGCTTCTGTTGGAAAGTTTTCATTTTGTGTTTTAATTTCTTGCAAAAATAAAATGTCAGGTTTTGCATCTTTTATGTAATCAAGTATATTCTCAATTCTGGCGCGCACTGAGTTTACGTTCCACGATATTATTTTCATTACACAGAAAATGATAATCCACAACCACAAGAAGAGGATGCTTTTGGATTGTTTATAACAAATGTCTCACCAATCATTTCTTTTTTAAAATCAATAATAGAGCCTGTTATGATATCAAGCGATGTTTTGTCAATCACTGCTTTACCAAAAATAATATCTTCTTTATCAGTCTTATCATCAAAACTAAAATTGTATTTAAATCCGGAACAACCACCACCTTTAACTGAAATTCTAAAAAATTTTTTAAGTTTATCTTCGCTAGTTATTTTTTCAATTTGTTCTTTAGCTCTATTTGTAAATTCAATTTTTTTTGTCATAATTAGTTATTAATTAGTATATATTTTAATAGACAATTATGCAAAAAAATAGATTCTCTAAATTATCAATTTCTATAAAATCTAGAGGTAGATTTAACAATGAAAAGAAAAGTAATTTAAGATCTCCATATCAAAGAGATAGAGATAGAATTGTTCATTCAACGGCTTTTAGAAGGCTAAAACATAAAACACAAGTTTTCGTTAACACTACGGGCGATCATTACAGAACTAGAATTACTCATTCTTTAGAAGTTGCACAAATCGCAAGAACGCTCGCTAAATATTTTAAATTAAACGAAGATTTATGCGAAACACTTAGTTTGGCTCACGATTTGGGCCATCCCCCATTTGGACATGCCGGAGAAGAGTCTTTAAATGATTGTATGAAGAATAGCGGAGGTTTTGATCACAATATTCAAACTATAAGGATAGTAACACTTTTAGAAAATAGATATTATAATTTTAAAGGACTAAATTTAACTTTAGAAACTTTAGACGGTTTAATTAAGCATAATGGACCAGTTAAAAAACTTATAAAATTTGATAAAATTTTAGGAACAAATTTTTTTAAAAAAAAAATTAAATTTAAAAATAGCCCTTCATTGGAAGCACAAATAGCATCAATTTCAGACGATATCGCATACAACAGTCATGATTTAGAGGACGGTTTAAGAGCAAAATTATTTAATTTAAAAAACCTTAAAAATCTACCTGTGCTTAATTTGATTTTAAAAAAACATGGTAAAAATTTTAAGAAATTTGATAATGATTTAGTAATAAAGCAAATTATCAGGGAAATAATTAATGAAATGGTAAAAGATATTATAATTAACACTAAGAAAAATATAAAAAAAAATAAAATTGCGAACATTAACGATATTTATAAATCTGAGTATCCGATTGTATGTTTTTCAAAAAAAATGAGCTTATTTGATATTAGTATTAAAGAATTTTTGAAGGAAAATATGTATTTTCATAAAACAGTAATCAATAAAACAAATTTGGGTAAAAAAATAATTAAGAATTTATTTCAAAATATCAAAAAAAACCCAAGTAAACATATTGATATTAGAATGACTAAAAAATCTAATGTTGATCGAGTAATATGTGATTTTATAGCTGGAATGACGGATAGATTTGCAATAAATCTATATAATAAACTAAAATGAATATATTTGAAGAATATTTAAATAAAATTAGCGAATTAATTCTTAAAAATAAAAAAATTTTAGGATTAACTAATTTAAATAATTTTAAAGGTGTTAATGTAGAAACACCTCCCTCTGCATTTAATTATGATTTATCTTGTAACGCAAGCCTTGTTTTAGGAAAAATTAATAAAATTAACCCTAAAGAATTAGCTAATAAGATTAGAGATCTGATTTCAACAAATCTTAAAGATTTTGATAAGATTGAAATTGCAGGTCCTGGTTTTTTAAATCTTAAATTAACAAATAAATCTTTAATTTTTAACATAAATAAGATTTTAGATAATAGAAAAAATTATGGAAAAAAAATCTCAAATAATAATTTTAATATAGAGTTTGTTTCAGCTAATCCAACTGGACCTATGCATGTTGGTCACTGCAGAGGAGCTATTTATGGAGATGTACTTGCTAATCTACTTAAATTTAACGGAAATAAAGTTACAAAAGAATATTATATTAATGATTATGGTAACCAGATTGTTTATTTTGCAAGATCTGTCTTTTTAAGAATTAGGGAAATAAAATATAATGAAAAATTTATAAATAAAGAAGATCTTTATCCCGGTGAATATATTATTGAAATAGGAAAAAAAATTATTGAGACTAATAAAAATGAAAAATTTGATAATTTTGATGATTCTTTTAAATTACTAAAAAAAGAGTCTCTAAAATATTCCATGGAATTAATTAAATCAGATTTAAAAAAGCTTGGTATCGAGCATGATAACTTTTTTTCTGAAACTAATTTAGTTGAAAACAAATTAGTCGATAAAGCTGTAAATCAACTTAAAATGAAGAATTATGTTCAAGACGGATATTTAGAGCCTCCAAAAGGTGAGGTAGACAATAATTGGAAAAAAATAAAAAGATTAATTTTTAAATCAACTTTATTTGGTGATGACACAGATAGATCAATGCAAAAAAATGATGGTTCATGGACTTATTTTGCAAATGATGTTGCTTACCACATGGATAAAGTGAGTAGAAAATATGAGTATTTAATTAATGTATTAGGAGCTGATCATACTGGTTATATTAAAAGAATAACTGCAGCAGTTAGTGCTCTTTCAGAAAATAAAGTAAAATTAAATTGTATAGTTTGTCAACTAGTAAAACTTTATAAAGATGGCAAACCTTTTAAAATGTCTAAGAGGGCAGGTGATTTTATTTCAGCTCAAGATTTATTAAATGAAGTTGATAAAGATTCTATTAGATTTATGATGCTTAATAGAAGTAATGATGTTGAACTTGATTTTGATTTTGATAAAGTTTTAGAAAAAAGTAAAGATAATCCAGTTTTTTATGTTCAATATTCTTTTGCAAGAATTAACTCTCTTTTTAGATTATTAGATAAGAATCTTGAAGACAAAATAATTTTAGAACCTGATCAATTTAAATTAAATGATATGGAATTAAAAATTTTAAGAAAAATTTTTGAATGGCCCAAAATTATTGAGACAGCGTCTTTAAAATATGAGCCACATAGAATTTCATATTATTTATACGAACTAGCTACTTTATTTCATGCTTATTGGAGTAAAGGTAATGAAGATCAAAATTACAAATTTATTGATAATGGTAAAATTAAAAATCAGGGAACATTAGTAATAATTGTTCTTGTTTCTATAATAATCCAAAGAGGAATGTCAATTTTAGGAGTTTCACTCCCTGAAAAAATGTAATGAATAAATTTATTAATTTATTTTCTTTAATTTTTGTTATTATTTTTTTCTTTAATATTTATCAATTTTATTCATCAGAAAAAAACATAAAATATATAAATTTGAATAGATCGAATATTGAAAATATTCTTCAAAATAAGATTTCAAAATTACCTATTTTAAAAAATGACACCTTCAATGTAATAGAATTTAATTCATCTTTCTCTGAGGAAATAAAAAAAAGTGAACCTAGAAATTTTTGGAATCTACTTAAAGTTAAATGAAAAGAAAAGCTATTATAATTAGTATAAAGTCTTTTAAATTATCGAATAAAGAAAAAAAACTTTTCTCTCATAAAAAACCCTGGGGTTTAATACTTTTTAAAAGAAATATTCAATCATTAAATCAAATTAAAAATCTGATTACAGTCGTTAGGAAAGTAACTAAAGATCCTAAGTTTCCAATTATGATAGATGAGGAGGGTAAAACAGTCTCTAGATTAAGTGAAATTATAAATAATGATTTTTCTCAAAAATTTTTCGGTGATCTTTATAGGGTCAACCCTAAAAATTCCTTATTTTTATATAGGATTTATATAAATAATTTATCCAATATTTTAAAAAATATTGGAATTAATATTAATACAGTTCCTGTCCTAGATGTACTTAGAAAAAATACTAACAAAATTATTGGAATAAGAAGTTTTTCTAATAGAGTTCATATTGTAAAAAAATTAGGAAATTTTTGTGTTAATGAATATAGTTCTAATAAAATTGGCACAATTATAAAACATATACCAGGTCATGGATGCGCATCGCTAGATAGTCATTTAAAACTACCAAGAGTAAAATTAACTTATAAAAATTTAAATAAAATTGATTTTGAACCATTTAAATCTAATACATCCAAATTTGCAATGACCGCCCATGTCTTATATGAAAATATTGATAATAATAATGTTGCTACATTTTCTAGAAAAATTATTCATGAAATTATTAGAAAAAAAATCAAATTTAAAGGAATTTTAATTTCTGACGACATATCCATGAAAGCTTTAAAATTTGATTTAGTCACTAATGCAAAAAAATCCTTATCTGCTGGCTGTAATATTGTCTTATATTGTGCAGGAAACTATAATGATTCTAAGAAATTACTTGATGAAATTCCATATATAGACAGTTTTACAGCAAAAAAAACTTCAGAATTTTATAAATTTTTGAGATAAAATTACTACATGGAATCAAAAAACGTAAAAACAATTTCTGTTAACATTCCGAACTATAACGGTCCGCTTGAAGTTTTATTAGACTTAGCAAAAACTCAAAAAGTGGATTTAGCAGAAATATCAATTACAAAACTTGCAGATCAATTTTTAGATTTTATTAAAAATAATGATAATTTGGATCTAGAATTAGCATCTGAACATTTGCTAATGGCAACTTGGCTAGCCTATTTAAAATCTAAATTATTATTACCAGAAGACGATGATGATGATTTTAAAGCATTGGAAGTTGCTGAAAAATTAAAATTACAATTAAAGAAATTAGAATTAATAAGAATTTTATCAGATCAAATGTTAAAAAAAAAAAGATTAGGTGTGCATATATTCACAAGAGGAATGAAGGGTGGAATAAGGTCAATTTACACTCCAGAATATGATATTTCACTATATGAATTATTAAAAACATATTCTAATCTTCAAATGCAAAAAACTTTTCAAACTATTAATATTCCTAAATTACCCGTTCTTTCAACTGAAGAGGGTATTAATCAAATTAGAAATAACTATGAAAAGATTAAAGATTGGAAAAATATTAATGATTTAATACCAAAATTTTATTTTAATAAAAATATGAAAAAAACTGGTTTAGCTGGAATTTTTGCCGCTAGCCTAGAATTAACGAAGGAAGGTTCAACTAAATTATCACAAAAAAAAATGTTTGATAAAGTATTGATTAAAAAAGTAAATATTTAATGAAAAAAAAAGATAAAGATAAAAATAATGTAATTTCATTCCCATCCAGCGTTTCAAAACTTGAACGTAAAGTTGAAGCTGTTTTATTTTCAGCTGCTGAACCATTGGATATTGAAACTATTGAAAAACGATTACAATCCAATACAAATTTAACAAAAATCTTAGAAAAAATTAAAGAAAATTATCAAAAAAGAGGCATTAACCTTGTATGCATTAAAAACAAATGGTCTTTTAGAACTGCAGAAGATCTTTCTAAGTTAATGTCTTTGCAAAAATCAACTCAACGAAAATTATCAAAAGCTACAATTGAAACTTTGGCAATAATTGTTTATCACCAACCAGTTACAAGATCAGAAATAGAGGAAATCAGGGGTGTTGCTTTTGCAACTAATACTTTGGAAATTTTATTAGAACTTGATTGGGTTAGACCAGCGGGACGAAAAGATGTTCCTGGCAAACCTATTCAATATGCTACTACTGAAAATTTTTTAAATCACTTTAATATACAGAAGCTTTCAGATCTACCAAATATTGATGAGCTCGGATCAGCTGGTTTAATAGACACTTCAAGTATAGATAAATCTATTTTTGGTACCGGAAAATTTTTTAAAGAACAATCCGTTAATGATAAACAGAATATTTATGAAGAAATTGAAGATGCAATCGATAAAGCTCCTGAATCAGATAAATAAAGATATTTATTTAATTAAAATTATTGTATATAGATAGAGTATGGGAAACATTGGCTGGACAGGTATTATAATTATCGCAATTTTAGTTGTTATTCTTTTTGGTAAAGGAAAAATTTCTAGCATAATGGGAGATTTGGCCAAGGGCATAAAAAGTTTTAAGAAGGGAATGTCAGATGACAACACTTCTAATAACGAGGATAACAATAATAATTCCGATAGTTCAAACACTGACAATAAATAATCTGAAATGCCTCAAATTGGTTGGTTAGAGATTTTAGCAGTTGTTATAATTGCTATTCTTGTATTAGGCCCCAAAGAGTTTCCTATAGCCCTAAAAAAAATTGGTTCATATGTTGGTAAGCTTAAAAATACTTTAAGTAGCTTTCAAAGAGAAGTTTCATCTGTCACGAACGATCTTGATGTAGAAAAAGACATACATAAACATGAAGATAAAATAAAAGACAAATCTGATGGCTAATTCTTTTACAAGCCATTTTATTGAATTACGATCAAGATTAATTAAATCAATAGTTTTTATTTTAATTATATTTATTATTTCTTATACGTTTGCTGACCATATTTATAATTTTTTAGTAGAACCATATGCAAATGCAGTTAAAAATGATGAAACTTCCAGAAGATTAATTTTTACAGCATTACACGAAACATTTATTACATATCTTAAAGTTGCTTTTTTTTCAGCTATTTTTCTTGGTAGCCCAATTTTATTAATTCAAATTTATAAGTTTATTGCACCAGGTTTATACAAAAATGAAAAAAAAGCTCTTTTACCATATTTAATATCAACTCCTATCCTTTTTTTGCTTGGTGGATTACTTGTTTATTATTTAGTAATGCCACTGGCAATAAAGTTTTTTTTATCCTTTGAAACTAGCGGGTCAAGCACAACTTTACCAATTCAATTAGAAGCAAAAGTAAATGAATATTTATCCTTAATTATGAGATTAATTTTTGCTTTTGGAATAAGTTTTCAACTTCCTATATTATTAAATTTATTAGCGAGAACCGGCGTTGTTAATTCATATTATCTTAAAAAAACTAGAAGATATGTTGTAGTAATTATCTTTAGTGTTGCTGCAATTTTAACACCACCAGACCCAATTACGCAAATTGGTTTAGCTATACCTTTGTTATTGCTTTATGAATTATCTATTATAACTGTTAGGTTTACTGAGAGAAAAAATAAAGATAAAGATGTAAAAGATGCATAATTTAAAAAATTTAAGAAAAAATTTGGATACTTATAAAAAAAAATTTAAAGACAGAAATTTAGATTTTAATGTTGATGAATTTAATAAAATCGATCAAATCAATAGGGAACTGATTAATAAAAAAGAATTGTTAGAACAAGAAAAAAAAATTCTATCTAAATCAAAAGACAAATTAAACTTTAAGAAAT